>JGI20225J20221_1002092_pt1 | contig 16499 bp, 19 predicted proteins | sample BioMet4_FD_20221 | JGI IMG/M metagenome (IMG submission 20221) | reverse complement strand
GGTTATTATTTACCAAATGTAAGCCCTTACATTTTTACTGATTTAGAACTGAGATGACATCTACATTATTCGGTATGTCGGTATTTTTATATCACTTTAAAACTTTTACAATTGACAATGAAAATGCTGGACTAATAAGTTGTTTTGAGTGAGAAATAATAACAATTACGCGTTAACAATGGCCTTAATGAACTTAAGGGCATTATCGTAGCTCATGAATTTGTCTTTGTTAGCGGCCTTGTCGAGATTCTTGACGACAGCGGCCTCTGGATGGAACTGGAAACCAACTTCGTATCTCTTGTCCGATCTTTCAATGCACTCAATCATATCAAGGCCATCGGTTGCGGTGGTCCCAGTGACAGTCAACTTTGTGTTCTCTACGCTTAATAAGGCCTGGTGATGCCAAGAAGGCACATTCTCTACCGTCGTGGTGCCTGCAATCTTATAAAGCCTCGAATCCGCTTTAGCGGTCACATTGTGCGGAGCGTAATCGCGGTAAGCATCGCCAACCTTTTCATTGCGGTGCTCGTAATGATAGTCGAGACCATGCGCTTTGAAATAGGTCGGAATATCCTGCATGACGGTAGCGCCAGAGAAGACACCCAGCATCTGCATTCCCCTGCAGAACCCCATTAGTTTAATATCGTTGGACACGCAATAAGACATGGTTAAATAATCTGAAACATCACGCGTCGCGTTGTAATCCTTTTCCGCTTCAATGCCATGCCATTCCTCTGGCGTTGCAAAGAGAGTCGGAGAAATATCTTCGCCACCCGTAAAGACCACCGTGTCGATAGAGCCAATCACGTCTTTGATATTCGAATTAGCATAATTGTTGGCCCTAATCTTTTTGGCATAATCAAGCTTTAGAATGCCATTCGAATCAACACAATCGCTTTGAAGTTTTCCATCCGTACCATAAGTGACGTCGCTAGAAATGCCTTGCTTAAGCAACACAGGGGTCGCCCCGACCTCTTTGATGGCCCGGCACATATTGGTATAGAACTCGGAGTCCAAGTCGCTACGCCAAGCAATGCCGATTTTCTTACTCGAAGATCCGCAAGAAGCCACACTACAAAGGGAAATTAACCAAACCAATAAAGCCAATAAACGCTTGCCGTTTTTGTTAACGCCCAAAGATCTGCTCTCGTTTGAAATGTCCTTCATTTCGGTTTGCCTCCTTTGGGCAAAAAACACTGGAATTGATTAAAATTTACTTTAGCATCTTTTGCCATACGGGGTTATCGCTAGATTTTCACAAATAAGAAGACATGACGGTTTCCGCNAATTCACATAAACCGAAAAACCTTTAAGTTCCTAATCTCATGGAGTAAAAAGAAATAAAGGAAAAAGATGATCTCCTTGGAGAAAATCGATAACNGAAACCTCGATGAGGCGTTACGACTGAACGCCATTATTTTTCCGAAGTATTGCGCGAAAAATAATTATCTCGAATCCATTGAAGGCAAAACCAATAGCGTCTTTTGGATTGTGAAGGCCCATGGCCAATCGGTCGGCATTTCTGGAATCTATATTCTGCCATCCGACCCTTCAAGTGCGTGGCTGGGTTGGTTTGGAATGCTGCCAGAAGAAAGACGCAAAGGTTATGGCCAAGAGGCCATAGCGTTGTTTGAGCAAGAAGCCAAGAAACGGGGCTGCCTTTATGCTCGTCTTTTCACCAATCGTTTCCATAATGATGTGGCATTCGCCTTTTACCAAAGCCAAGGATATTCTTTTGAACCATACACTTGTCCCGATGACAAAGGTTGGAAGAGATATCCGATTGTTATCTTTAGTAAATCTTTAAGCGATAAACCTCTGATTTTATGGAACGACCGAAATATCCACTTCAATGAGCAAATAGCTAAACAGGTTTATGACAAATAGCCAAGATTAAAACATTAATTAGCTTCTGCCGGTACTTTTTAACGACAGTGCAACTACTGTCTCAACGTGTGTAGAGTGCGGTCGGGGTAACTGTGGCTCATACCTAGAGGCTGGACGGGGGGATATGTTGACCATTGTGTGGGGACATATGGCGGGCCCTCGTTTTTCGCGGTTTTAGTTCGAAAAACAGCGTTTTCACTTTGACGGTGTTTCCGGTAGGAAGGAAAGGATATTTTCCCGGGTACGTTGAGACTGCGAGGGGGACATATCAAAGCGGGGTGGATCGAAGCCTCCCAAAGCGCTGCGCCGTCCTGTCCGTCATTTAAACTATCGTTAACCTATCATTTAAACTATCATCCGAACACCGCTTACCATGTCACTTACCATGTACTTACCATGTTACTTACCATGTTCAGAAGATAAGGAAACGCCGATTGGCTCGGCGTTTCCTTCTGGACAGTTATTGGACAGTTATTGGACAGTTAGGCTCATTGGAGGTCAACGGCGACCGCCACGTCGATGAGGTCGGACTGCACCTTCATCCGCTCCCTATCGCCCTTCGAGACGAAGGTCACGTGCTTCCAGTAATGGCTGAACTTCATGATCGTCGTGAACTTGCGCTTGTTTGTCGGGACTTCCTTGTCCGATGGGAAGCCGTCCCTGAAGCCTTTCTTGAACACGAAGAGNAGNTTGTAGGGATCCGGCCTGCCGTCGTCGCCCTTGCCCCCGACGATGANCTTCTCGATNCAGGTGTCGAAGACNTCCGGGTCGAANNNNGTCATCTTGCCACCGCCGTCCTTNGTCGCCGCCTTNCGNAAGGCCTCGAGTTTTGTGATGGCGTCGGCTTCGGAGGAGCCTTGCAGATNCAGCTGCTCCTTCTCCTTCTCCAANTTGCCCTTCTCGATGGCGAAGTCCTTGTATTTGTCGTCNTAGGCGTCCTTNGANAGCGTNCCGTCGGCGTAGAGGCAGCCGATCCGGTCGATCTTGTCNTGGACGTCCTGGAGGGCTTTCTTGTTCGCGCCCACGAGGGTCTTGAGGTTGCTGCGCTTAAGGTAGTCCTCCGATTTCCGGATGAACCGCTCGAGGAAGGTCGCGTCGCCNCCGATGATGCGGTTGTAGGCATCGACGAAGGCGTTTTTCAGTTCCTCCTCGGGGAAGCCTTTGGAATCCGGGCAGACGTGCTTTCCTTTTTTGGAGTACCCGGTGCACTGCCAAATTATCTTCTCGTAGTTCTTCCCGCTCCGCCAGGCGCGGCGGCAAAGCGGATGGCCGCAGAAGCCGCACTCGACGATGGACGAGAAGGAATACTGGCGCGAGAAGCGAACCCTCGTCCCGTCCGGATTGAGGCGACGGACGTAGGAGCGTTTCTTCAGAATGGCGTTGGCCTGCTCCCACTGCTCGACCGCGACGATGGCCTCGTGGTGGTTGGCCATATAGAACTGGTCAACCTCACCTTTGTTGTCATGGCGGCGCTTGGTGATGGGATCGACCGTGAAGGTCTTGCCCTGGAGCAAATCGCCCTTGTACTTCTCGTTCTTGAGGATTCCGAGGATGGTGCTGTCGTTCCAGTGGCCGGACTCGTATTTGGTCTTCCACCCCCGCTCCTCGAGCTCGCGGGCGAGGACGGTCGTCCCGATGCCCTCGACGTAGCGGTCGAAGATGTAGCGGACGATCTCGGCCTCCTTCGGGTTGGCGNTGATCTTCTTCGTCTTCTCGTCGTAATCGTAGCCGAGGCAGGAGTTGAAGCCCACGAGCTCGCCTTTGCTCATCATCATCGAAAGGCCCTTCTTCACGTGCTCGGAGGTGTTCTGGACCTCTTGCTGGGCGACGGACGAAAGGACGGTGATGAGAAGCTCGCCCTGCTCGGTGGCGGTGTCGATGTGCTCCTCCTCGAAGCGGATGTAGACCCGCTTCTCCTTGAGGATGCGGACGTAGTTGAGCGTGTCCACGGTGTTTCTCGCGAAGCGCGAGATCGATTTGACGAGGATGAGGTCNATCTTGCCCGCCATGCAGTCGCCGATCATCCGCATGAAATCGGGGCGCTTCTCGGCGGCGGTCCCGGTGATGCCCTCGTCGGCGTAGACGCCGGCGTTGACCCAATCGGGGTTGTTGGCGATGAGCGTCTTGTAGTAGGTCACCTGCGAGTTGAAGGAATCGACCTGCTCCTCGTTGGTGGTCGAGACCCGGCAATAGGCGCAGACGCGGAGCTTCTTCTCGGGGTCGGACANGGTNTTGGCGGCCTGCTTGCTGGCCTTGATGACCGTCACGTCGTACTTTGGCTGTTCTTCCATGGCCTAGTCCCCCTTACAAGCCCAAGCCCGCGCGCGGCGAGTTCGGGCTTCTCCCGACGGCGATGTCGGAGCTGACGTGGCAGTCGGCCATGAAGCAGCTCTTGAGGTAGGCGTATTCCTCCTCGGTGATGCTGCCGTCCCGCTTCATCTCGCCCAATAAGGCGATTGAGCGGACGTAGTATTTGAGAGCCTCCGCGCTCTTGTCGGCGTAGAGTTCGTTGAGATCCTTCTCCATCAGCATTTGCCCCCTTTCTTTCCGCTCATCGAATCCGGGGCTTTGTGCTCCGGGCAGGGGTTGTCCCCGAGCCCGTCCCGCATCCCTTTGAAATAGGATGAGCCGTCATAATGTCTCTCCCCGTTGAAGTAGCCGAACATGGCNTCAATCATCCGGTTCATCAAGGGGTCTTCCTTCTGCGGGCGACCCACCACGCTCAGGTAGTAGTTGACCTTCTCGCGGCGGTCTTTCTCGCCGACCCACAGATCGTAGTCGTCGAAGAACTCGTCGAGGGCGGCCTCCTCCGGGTCGGGGTCGTGCTGGTGGCGCTCGATGTAGTAGCGGCTCACCGCGAGCATNATGTAGCGTTGAAGTTTTACGAATTTCAGATAGGGCGGGAATTTGCCCTCGATGGGCTCCCACGCGTTGTCGGCTTTCTTGAAGCTTGCGAGGATGAAGTCCTCGTACTTGTCTTTTTTCTTTTCCATGATTCCTTTGAATCCTTTCCTTGGCGTTTCCGCCTATGTCTTGAGGAGCGGGTGTCCCGCTCGCTCGATCCCACTTGGTTCTAACTTTTAGAACAAAGTGTTATCCTGTCCCTTTTTTCGGGCCGTAAACCCGTCCTATTCCATCTCTTCCTCCTTTTCCTTTTCGCGCTCGAACTGGCGCATCTTGGCCTCGTATTCGTCGAAGGCGTCCCAGGCCTCCTGCGACACCCTTTCCGACATCGCCACCGCCCCGAGCACCATGTCCAGGGCGGTCAGCATATGGAGCCTTTGGCGGGCTTTCGGATGATGGAGCCCCATCGCCTTCCGANGCTCGACGCCGCGCTTGGCGACGATCTCTTTGATGAGGGCGTTCCCCATCCTCCGCTTGATGTCTTTCACGAACACGGGGCGGTAGAGGTAAGGCGTCGGGTCGATCTTCTGGCGGCAGCAGATCAGGGTCATCTTCCTGTCGCGCTCGTCGGCCTCGTCCAGCACCTCCTTCCATTTCGGGGCGATGCACTCGTTCTCCATCACGAGGTCGGTGGCGGCGTCAATGTCAGAGCGGCATCCGTCCATGTTCGCCGACTCGTAGCCGAGGTCTCCGGTGAGCGGGATCTCCTCGGNGAGCTTCCGGACGAGGAACTTGAAGGATTCGCTGTCGCGGGTGTAGGAGCCCGTCACCGATTTCTTGGTCTCCTCGACCATCAGCTTTCTNACCCTCGCCACCCCTTCCACCGGCTCGAGGTAATGGCGCTCGATGGCGACCTTCAGCCCGTTGATCTTGGCGATGGGGATCTTGCCCCGGCGGTAGACGCGGGTCTTGCTCTTCCGGTCGTAGGCGGTCGGCTCCTTTTGGAAGAACGAGAGGTGGATGTGCCGGTTGTCGGTGTTCTCGTGGAGCCCGGCGTACCACACGGTTTTCTCGGGGTCGAGGCCGATGCTCTTGAAGTAGCCCGGCAGCGTTTTCGCCAGCAAATCCTTCGCCTTTTGCCAGGAATAGCAGTTCTCCTTGCCGTATTTCTCCTCGAAGCTGATGACGTAGTCCCAGATGGTTGACTTCGTCTCGCGCAGCTCCTCGCGGAGCTCTTTCTTCTCCTCTTTACTCAAGAGCCCGTTGGCGGAGAAGATGCCGGACGATTTCTCATCGTCCCCGGCGTAGGCGACGTAATCGCGGACCTTGGTGGTCTTGATGCCCTTGTCGATGTAGGAGAGGTAATCGTCGTCCATGTTGGAGGAGTAGAATTCCCGGCCCTCGCTTTTGAGGTCGTAGTAATGGGTCCTTAGGACCACGTTAGGTGTTGTTGCCATAGGCTTGCTTGATCTCCTTCTCGCGGAATAGGAGGTTCTTCGGAAGGACGTCCCTCCGCCCCTCGTCGATGTCGGAATGGTCGATGCCCCTCGAGTTGACCAAGAGCTCCAAGAGCCGGTACATCTCGATCAGCAGGATCTTGTAGACCTCCGCGTCGGCCCCGCCCTCGCACTGCCTTTGGCTCATTCCCTCCAGCCGTTCCTCGATGGCGCTTGCCTTGGCGTAGAGGCTTTGGAAGTCCTTCTCGCTCGTGACGCCCCGGATGGCCTCCCTTTTGTCGAGGCCGTCGTTCATGAGGGCGGTGACGTAGGCCGACTTGCTGCCGGTGTAGCCGCTCTTGGCGAGGTCTTCCTCGATCCGCTTCTTGGTGTTGGCGTCGAGGCCGTTGATGGTGATGTAGTCCAGATTCATGCCTTTCTCTCCTTTCAGAAGGGTCGTGTCTCGCGATTCAAAACCGCGGGAAATGTCCCTACACTTACCAAATACGGATTTGCACCGGCACCCCTCTTCAATATTTACAATTGCATATGAAAAAAGCCCGTTTCATCGGGCTTATTTCTCAAAAGATTTTTTACTCAAAAAAGGTTGTTATTTGTGTTTATTCAGAATCGGGGATCGGACTTCGGTGAGCCTTTCGTCCTCGATCTTCCGCTTTTTCCGCTTCTTGGCGGACAGTTCCATGTAGTTCTCGTACTTGTCGAAGGCGTTATGGTAATCATCGTTCACGCCGGGGATGGTCTTGTAGTCGTCCCAGTGCCATTCGCGCAGGGCAAGCGGGTTGCCTTGGGCGTAGACCTTCGTGATGGTCGGCTTGAAGTCGTAGAACTCGCTTTCGATGGCGCGGACGAAATGATAGCGGTTGAAGGACGTGGCGCCGTTCTTGTCCACGGTAGACTCGATGGTGATGTACCCCTTCTTCTCCAGCCAGCGAAGATCGTATTGGAGGGTCCTCTCCTGGCAGCCGAGGAAAAAGGCGGTCATCCGCATAATCATCCCCTTGCCGTCGGCCAATTGGATCTTGTAGAGGAGGATGCAGCGGCGCTGAAAGGGCGTGATCTTCCGGACGAGGGCGTCGTGCTCATCGTCCAAGGGCTTCACCACGATATAGCCATGAGAGCCAAGCCGGGAGCCGGTATTGGCGTAGTTGCGACGCTCATATGTGGGTATGCGTTTATCGTCTTCCATGAAGGAATTTATTCACCGCCAGGCACATTAATACCTAATTTGTATTCTTTATTAAGTCTCCTAATCTCGGTGTTTAAGTTCTCGGAGAGAACCCCGGTTTGTTTGTAATCATCTTTTTCAACTTCAATCAATGGTAAATTGTGTTTCTTATAAAGGTCGCGTTTTTCCGCCTTGTTATCGTTGTAATCATCGGTCTCCATTCCCCAATATTCGATGTAAACGCCTTTGCCAAAACTGCCGGGGATAAAGAAATCGCAAAACACTGCTCTCTCGTCGATACCAACGACCTTCTTCTCGTAGCAATGGGCCCAGCCGGAATTATAGAGTGCGTTGTCCACCGCCTGCTCGCCCAAGGATTTCACCATGTGCCCATCTTCGGTTCTCATTTGTCCAGATTGTTGGAGGTCTTGCTTCACTGTCTCATCGTTCCGGATGACCTTTTTCTCTTTTTTGGCGTCCATTATGTCTTTCACATCGTCCGATACGCGAGTGGCCAGGGAAGTGTCAGAATAGGAATCCGAAAGCAAATAAGCAATAGAAAATAACTTAAGTGCGTTCGGTTTAATAAACTCAATGCCGGTCATCCGATAAATGCTAGATTTAAGATTGTAGTAATACGTTTTTAAAGAAGCTGGCGTCTGGCTGTTTTTGTCAATTTCTTCTTCTTTAGCCATGGCGTCTTTCCAACAATCGTGGCAAAGAGGCATTCCTTTACTGTCTTTACCACAAACTACGCACTTGGTGTCGGCTTTCCCCTCCTCTTTCTTAGCCGCCAAAACCCACTCCCCTTTTGAGTTTTTAACCACGCCGCCGGTTTTTATCATTTTTGAATGTTCCATACAAAGAGGATACATACCAGAAGGCTTGCCACAAATTACACATTTACCCATTTTGTTTTTTCTCCAAAAGGTTAACTTATTTTTTTGTTATTCCATCGACATACTTTCGGCGCTTAATATCGGCCGTTAAATCGTTGACACAGAGGTCGATTAGTTGAATGAGATCCTCTAAATTAAAATCATCATGTTTTGAACTACAATGAGCGAAATCGTTTCCCAGCCAAGTTGCACGCAATAATATTTCTTTTGTGCCCTCATTTGGCGAATATTCCGTAACAACTTGAGAAAGAGAAGAAGCGTAGATTTTTTCCTTCTCGTTTGGGTTTCGATAAATAGCATAATCCTTCATCAAGAACTCAAAAGCACGTCGATAACCAATTCCGACAATCTCAGACAAACCCGCTTGCTGTGCTTTATAAGCGTCAGCATAAATTTTACAAAAAGAAGGGCTGATCTCCTGAATCTCCAAAGGAAAGTCTTTAGTAAGGCCTTCGCCGCCGATGATTTCAGTAAACATCATTCTTTGAGTCAGGTACTCTTCTTCAAGATAAAAATATTTAGCCCAAAATACATCCTCACACACAGGGCATTGGTAGGCGACAAAAACTACAGGAGCTTTTGTTCCGCCCGAAACCGGAAGAACATCAAGAACTATCGGATCAATTCCTTTATGACAATGAGGGCACTCGTCAGGAGCCAACACAAGCATTTTATGTTTCGTGAATTCAATCTTTTTTGGCAGCATGTTTCTCTCCTTTTGGTATCACAACGTCTCCACCCTTATCGGTGCCATTCTCAACAAACGTGCCGGTCTTAATGTGGCAAAATATGTTATGTTTTTTGCAAAAGGATGAAACAGTCTTTGCACATTGATTGTAGTAATCCTGATAATTGGGATATTGACCAACTAACTTATTGTAGTGAAGCCGTCCGAACACAATTTTATCCACGAAGGCAACTTTAGAGAGCAGGTCTCCTAAACTTGTATTATCAATGTTAGGCGTAGGGAACGGCTCGATGCTGACCCAGGTAATAAAACCTTTCTTGTGGAGTTTTTTCAATGCTTTAATGCGGTCTTCATATGGCGAGGCAAACGGCTCATATTTTCTCTTGAATTGCTCGTTTAAAGAAACCAGTGTAATCCCGTATTCGTTTATCTTAGATGTCGAGGATAAATAATCGGGCAGTATCCCCTTCGTCAAGATGACGCACTTAATATTGTCTTGGTTGATTCGATTAATAATTCGAAGGGAGAGCTCGCCTACTTCCGGGTATTTGTCCATAAAAGGATCTGTCGTAAAGCAAAGTTGAACTGATTTGATTTCCCCTTTGACTTTTGGCAATTCATCGTTTAGTAGTTCAAGGGCATTTGAAACTAATTTTGGATGCACCCATTCTCGGTAATTTTTGACATGTCCGAACCTTTTCGCCATATTAAAAGCGTAACAGGGGAAAAGGCAGCCATGCGCGCACCCTTCGACGTGATTGACTACGTAATCTCCGTATTCAACTTTCGTTTTGTTTAATATGCTTTTTCTAGTTGTGGTGTCCATGCTGTTTGTCATACTCCAAAATGTTATCGGCTATTCTTTTCGCGAGATTCCACGCGGCAGGCTTTGGATTCGAAACGGCAAAGAACAAAAGAAATAACGGAGCATTATTGCTATTTTTAAGTATCGCCGGTTTGTCAGAAACAAAAGGGAAAAGCCCTTTCAATTGCTTTTTAATGAGCTCTTGCAGATCATCAGCCCCATGTTTTCGGTAATAAGTGACTTCGTCATTGTCTTCTTCAAAAAGCGACAATTGTTGGTAGTGCTCTTTTTCATACAACGTGGAAAACCACGTCGCAGAATCGCAGCCAAGCATATTGCTGATCGTGTTTATCCATTTCTCGGGTATTTTTCCGGAATTGGGAAGCAATCTTAATACGGCATTAACTGGGAAAAGATACCAAAAATCAAGGGCTTTGCTCTCGGAGATGGAGACAATCGTTTTCCAATTTACATTCGTGTGATAGGGGTCAACAAAAATAACGCCACGGAAAAGATGCCAATCAATTGATTGAATGAGCTTGGGTATTTCAACATTAGCGTCGCCGTTAATGGGATGAATGTTACGATCGGGATATTTGGTTTTTAACTTTTCAAGGATTCGGGCTTTATTCTCATTGAGCTCAACAAAATAATAGTCATTAAACGGATGCTGGATTTTTAATGCTCTAGTTACCGACCCCTCTATCTGTTTGTTCGTGCCATCATCTGAGGCAATGTTGACCATGCCGTCACCAGCAAAAGCATCAATATATACTTTCCGAAGAGGCAAATTTTGCAAGGCGAGAGTATAAGCAGACAAATATTTTTCAATGATGGTTAATTTTTCATCAGTCCAGTTACCACCGAACGTATCATCCGAATGCTTGTCATCGCGCTGCATTGCCGTTTGCCCCCTCTTTCCCAACCAAATAATCGATTGAAACCCGAAAATATTGAGACAGAGTAATTAGATAATCCAAAGAAGGCTGAAACTCGCCCGTCTCCCATCTCGCCAACGTAACTCTAGAGACGCCAATGGCGCTCGCCAATTGCTCTTGAGTTAAACCTTTCGCCTTTCTAAGACTCACAAGGTTGGTAACTTTTGCCTTATTGGTTTCCATATTTTTCCTTGCTCAAAAATCCCTGTAAGAAAGAGCCGGGGAACTGAAATAACCGATTTTTCCCTTCAAATTTCACAAGAATTGTGCCTTTTTCAGGCTCAATGGTAATGACTGAACCTTGGCCAAACGCTTTGTGCCAAACAATTGATCCAGGCCTTATGTCGCTCACGTCGATAGGCGTTGCCGGTGGGGTGTAACTGGGTCTCGCTGGGACAAAGGATGACTGCTGAGACGGCTTGCTAATTTCGGATTGAGGCTGAACAATCTCTTTTCTGGGCTCGGTTGAAGGCTCACCAAGCTTACGAAGAAGAATTTCTGACAAGAAATTGCCGTCCCCACAAGCAGGCTCAAGAAAGCGACTATCAATCCTCTCCGTTTCGCCTTTTACTAAATCTAACATAGCATTAACATCACGTTCGCTCGTAAAACCTCTCCGTGTTCGCTAACGCGTTCCTTGGACTTTATCAGACTATTTTCCGATTGTTTTACCATTGATATTTTCGCCGTGGGATGTATTCAAAAAATCGTTTTGATTATTATACATCATTTGTTCGTTTTATGATACAAATAATAAAGACAATTCTCACCCAATTTTTAAGACAGTGTATTCATCGCTTGTCTCCCGGAAAAAGTTTTGAAAATCGCAATTTTTGGCTAAAAATGACCGTTTCGGGAAAAACGGCTATTCATCGATGCTTTTCATATGTCCCCGCACTCTAGATGGTTTTTTGGACTCCCCGAAAATGGTCAAAAATGGGGTAAAATCGGGTTTATTGATTTCTTAATAATTTTCTAATACATTAGTGTTTGTCGGCATTTCTTAACGCCAATTCGCATACAGTCTCAACATGGAAGGTCTGTGGGAACAAATCAATAGGTTGGATCTTGCCAACAGCATATTTGTCAGAAAGATAAGCGACGTCCCTAGCTAAGGTTGAAGGATCGCAGGAAACATAAACAATCCTGGATGGCTTCAAGCTCTTAACGGCGTTCAAGAAACGAGGGTCGCTGCCTTTTCTCGGCGGATCCATAAAGAGAACGTCAATATGATCGCCGACGCGAGCCATCTTAGAAATATAAGATGATGCATCGTCAGCGTACGAGACAAAGTTAAGGATGTTGTTTTCCTTGGCGTTAGCTATTGCGTCTCTAACGGCTTCAGGAACGATTTCGACCGAGATACCCTTCTTGCATTGCTTGGCCGCAATCATGCCAATCGTACCAATGCCAGAATAGGCATCGAAGACGATGTCATTAGGGGTCAGTTCAGCGAAATCCATGGCTGTTTTGTAGAGGATTTCGGTCATTATGGGGTTTGTCTGATAGAAGCTCTTGGCGGAAATTCTGAAGTTAACTCCGCACAAAGTATCACGGATAAATCCTTTGCCATAAAGGGTCTTCGTCCGATCACCCAAAATCACATTTGTGTGACGCGAATTGATGTTTTGCACAACCGTTGTAATCTGGGGGCATTGTTCCACCAAAGCATGAACAAAGTTGTTACGGCTTGGGAAACTGTCAACACCCGTGACGAGAACCAACATGACATCCTGGAAGTATTTGGAGGTCTTAATAAGAGCATAACGGATAACGCCTTCGCCTGAGTCCTCATCAAAGGGCTCGATGCGCATAGACTTCATGAGGGTTCGCATGGCCTTAAGGATCGGTTCTGCTCTTTCGTCCTCGATGTAGCATTTTTCGATAGGGACAATCACGTGGGTGTTCTCTTTGTAGAACCCACAATAAACATTGCCTCTATTATCACGAGTGAACGGAACCTGGATCTTGTTGCGATAGAAATAAGGCGATTCCATCCCAATGGTGGGCAGAGCTTTGATCTCCATGTGACCGATCTTGCGGAATTGTTCTTCAACCTTCTTTTGTTTATAAGCCAATTGGGCTTTATAAGCGTACTGCTGAAACTCGCATCCTCCGCAGGTGGAGCAAACAGGGCACTTCGGCTGAATGCGATCTGGGGACGTTTTGGTCAGTTTAACAACGCGTCCAAAAAGCGTTCCGGCCCTTTGATAGGTGATCTCGATATCGCCTTCTTCGCCTGGAAAAATTCCATCGACGAAAATGACCCTGCCATTATCCTTGCAAACACCCTTGCCTTCGAATGACAAATCGGTGCAAGAAAGATGAAGAATTTCAGGTCTATCAAAACGGGACATTAGGCAGCGGCCTTCTCTTTCGGAGCAGCCATTAAATCTTTAATATAATCGGTCTCAGCCTTGTCATCTAGACGCGGGAAAAGTTGTTCTCCCTTTTGGACCTTCAAACCACTTATAGCCCTAAATTGCAGGGATTTTTCATAAGTACGCATATCTGCGGGAATGCCTAACTGGTCGAAGATTTTGTTGCTCTTGGTGACAAGAATCGGCGAAAGCATCATGCCAGCCAAGAAGATAACAGAAGCAAGATGAGCCATGCAACTTTCAAGCTCTTTTTTCTTGCTAGGATCTTTGGCCAAAGCCCAAGGCGCGCTTTGTTCAATATACTTGTTGGCGGCTCCTACCATTTCCATGACAGAAGCATAGGCTTCGGTAACCTTTAAATCGTCGTTTAAAATCTCATACGATTTGATGGTCTTCTCAGCCGTTTCGCGAAGGCCTTTATCTAGGTCGTTTATTTCGCCTTCGTAAGCGGGGATAACCCCACCAAAATATTTGTCGATCATGGAGACCGTACGATTCAAAAGGTTGCCCAAGTTATTGGCGAGGTCAACATTAATGCGAGCCACAAAGTCTTCTGGGGTGAAACGTCCGTCTTGGCCAAATATGATTTCGGTTGCCAAATAATAACGAACGGCATCAACGCCATAACGAGCCACAAGAGGTTCAGCGTAAACGGTGTTGCCTTTGCTCTTGCTCATTTTGCCGTCTTTCATCATCATCAAACCATGAACGAAAACGCGGTTCGGTTTTCTTAAATTGAGGGCTTCGAGGAACATCGGCCAATAGATGGTGTGGAAGCGCGTGATGTCCGCACCGATGACGTGAACGATTTCGCATTCCGGATCCATCCAGTACTTCTGAAAACGAGTGTCATCTTTCTGCAAATAGCCCAGGGCAGTAATGTAGTTTGTAAGGGCATCAAGCCAAACATAAACAACGTGACCCGGAGCCTCTTTGACAGGGATGCCCCAATCGAAGGTGGTGCGGCTTACGCAAAGGTCATTTAGACCAGGCTTAATGAAGTTATTTACCATCTCGGCTTTACGGCCTTCTGGGACGATAAATTTAGGGTTTTCATCGTAATATCTCAGCAAATTAGGGACGAATTTGTCGCAATGGAAGAAATAGGCGGGCTCTTCTTTTTGCTCACACGGACGTCCGCACTCAGGGCAAAGATGCTTCTCGCCAACCTGGGTCTCAGTCCAATAAGATTCTTCGTGGACGCAGTACCATCCTTTATAGGCGCTTAGATAGACATCGCCTTGTTGAATGAAACGGCTGAAAATCTTTTGAACAGTTTCATAATGGCGTGGCTGAGTGGTACGAATGAAGTCATCATTGGTGATATCCATCAGTTTCCAAAGATTAAGGAACTTAACAGCAACTCCATCAACGAACTCCTGAGGGGTAACACCAGCGGCCTTAGCATTGTCTTCTATTTTTTCACCATGTTCGTCGAGTCCAGTTAGAAAATAGGTATCAAAACCACGCATCCTTTTTCCGCGGGCAATGATATCGCACATCGTCGTGCAATAAGCGTGTCCGAGGTGGGGAGAAGCGCTTGGATAATAAATCGGGGTAGTAATGTAAAACTTTTTGCTCATGGCTAATGATGCCTCCTTTTGCAAAATAAAGCCGCGCACTTAGCGCGGCTTATTTTAGCATTTATGCTAATGACTTGAAGCGATTACTTCTTGTCTTGGACTTTAGCAAGCTTCTTGTTGAAGCGATCAATGCGGCCATCGCTAGCCACAAATCTCTGCTTTCCGGTGTAGAACGGATGGCAATTCGAGCAAGTATCAACCTTGATATCCTTCATGGTTGAACCAGTTTCGAATGTGGCACCGCAGGTGACGCAGGTCACTGTGCACTTGTGATACTCCGGATGAATGTCTTTCTTCATAATTTACTCCTTTCGCCTTGCGACATATTGCCGCAAAGAGAGCATGTTTACTATACGCGCAACCCCGTAGGGGTGCAACCTTATTGTTTAATTGCCGTCTTCGCAGCTTCTTCCTCAGCTTTTACCTCTTTCAAGGCTTGTAAAAGGCGGAAGACGGCCAAAACTACTTGGCAAAGACAAATAATAATAGGAGCGATCGTTGTTATTAGAAATAATGGGGCGTTATGAACGATCGCATAAATTAATAACGCAATCGAGCAGCAAGAAAGAACGCCGAAATAGGCGAGGTTAAAAATTGAATAAAGACGTAGTTCGTTTCCGTGAGGCTTTCCAATCAGAATGAACTCGGCAACCATGGCAACCAAGAGGCAAAGAATCGAATAAAGAACCTTTAGGTAGATGCCATTCATCAAACCGGCTGCCGCAAATTTTTCAGCCGAGTCTCCGATATACGGATAGATGCCTGCTGAAACTAAGAAATAAATAAAATAAGTTGAAGCAATATAGATGAGCGGATAGCCGGCCATACGGCGGATAATTGATGAGTTCATTTGTTTTCTCCATGTGTTAAGACAATCTCTTCGCCCGGTTTAACGAGCATCGCCATCGGCGCGGTCACTTTCATGCATTGGTGATAGTCCCAGAGCATACCAGGTTTCATATGAATAGGAATCATGTGAACCGGGTTAATGGTTATAGCCGCTTTAGTTGCCTCTTCAGGCGTCATAGTATACACCCCGTCAATTGGCAGCAAGGCGTAATCGATTTTGAGCTTTGCCAAATCTTTCATCTCAGGAATGTTCTCGGTGTCACCGGCATGGTAGATCCTGATACCATCGACATCGATAACGTACCCAACACACTCTGATTTTTTGTGATGCGCATTATAAGCCGCCACAGCATGGATATGGACTCCACATTCATCGAAATCACGGTAGATTAGGGCTGAATAGGCGTCCTTTGCACGGATAACGATGGTTCTCGGGGTCAAATTGATAAGGTTGATTCCGTTGTGATCGTAGTGTTCATGCGTGATCAAAACCAAAGAGGCCGGCTTATCGTATCCTTCACCAGCAAACGGATCGATGAAAATGTATTTCCCATCATTTGTGGTTATTCTCACTGATGAATGTCCTTGATAAAGAAGTTTGGTCATATTCGTCCTCCTATAATTTGATAACGGATTCCGTATATTCTTCAGCGTATTCCACAGGCCAATAATTACTCGGGAAATAGAGAACTTCTTTTGAAATAGATCGATTGGCCATAATGAGATTCAGTCCTAAATGAAAGCGGGGCATTAAGGCAGCAATGACATAGACAATCGATAGATAAATAAGCTCTCCATGGTTGTATGGCTCTGGAACTTCAAAATACGAAGTATCGCTAAGTGGCTCATTGATTAAATTATATAGTTTTTTCAAATTCTTATCCGAACCCTTATCAACCTCAAGTTGCTCAAGACCTTCCGCGATCTCTTTAAGCTTTTCGGGATGCTCATCAAACGTTCTAGACGGAGAGAAGAGCATCCATGTCGGATGCTGAGGATCGGG
>JGI20225J20221_1002091_pt1 | contig 16509 bp, 14 predicted proteins | sample BioMet4_FD_20221 | JGI IMG/M metagenome (IMG submission 20221) | reverse complement strand
CGTTTTTATACTCCTGTTTATTTAATCTTTAAACGGTTTAACGCTTGTTTATTCTTTTCCCTGTAGGAGACTCGGGTGGGAAATATTCCCGAGAGGCCAACTCTACTGTTAACAGATTCGAATTGATAAACTTGTTTACTAATTTCGGCTCATATATCTAATATGATTAAAAACGGTGCGCGGATCACAAGTTTGACCAAAAATTGAATCTTTTACAGAACGAAACAACCGCCACAAACCGTGAGCCATGATATCGGGTCTCCTTCGCCGTCGACACATTGGCATCCGAACGGATTAGCTCCGCTGTTATTCCGTCTTACGATTTTTACTACATACTATACCTTTATAATAAATTATTCGGTATCGGATCATAATAATTGAAACCTCAATACCAGATGAGCTAGTTTGTATATTTCTACTTTTCGGCGAAACATCCTTACGTTTGCAAAAGCGCGCAGAGTATAATAATACGTAAAGACCTCCAATAGAACGGGCCAACATAACAGCGTTAGTAACATCCACATAATTACCGATAACCGGAAACGGACCCCCACACAAATCCAATCAGCCACCCTTCGATAGTCTAAACCGCTACACGCCTGGAAACAAATAACAATTACGGTGCTTATACTGATATCGAGAATCCTTTAGATTAGGAAAATGGTTCTTAAATTCCCTAACCACCAAATAAGTACGCAGAAGGGATTTTTGCTATTTTATTATAAAAATCTATTACTTAATAGCGCTTTTATCCTCATTAAGTTGAATAAATTATTATTCCATATATAGAAACTTGGTATCACATTAGGTGGCAGAGGTGGCAGTAAAAAAGACCTTTTTGGCTTTCCAGAAATAAAATTTTGAAAATTCTGCAATTTGCGGAATTTACAAAATTTATTTTTCAGAATCGGAAAAAGTATTATTTCTCTGCCACCTCTGCCACCTACTAAAAACTACGCCGCTAGTAATCAGTTGATTGCAAAATAAAGAAGAACGATGATCAATATTATACAAAATAGCGAAAATAAATTCAGCAGGTTATTGAGAAGATTACCGATTATCCGTAATCGGTTTAATGCACTAAAGTGGTAAATCCGTATCAGAATTAATAGATTAATTGGTCTACTGATTATTGGCTTAGAGACTTTAGTGGTAAACTGGAGGCAGTTTAAGACAGCTCTCGGCAAATATTAATCATTTATTGGCGGGAGGTTGAAACAAACATGTACATGTTCGGGGGCAATCATGTACATAAGTGAGTTCAAACATGTACATGTTTGAAAAAAGGCAACCTTTTGTTTTTGCTAATATCTGGTCAATGAGATACTAATTTATGCTTCAGGAATCTTAAACTGACGAAAACATTTATACAAATCATAATTATACGTATATTTGTGTTTCAAAAAGCTAAATTTAATGAATACAGAATATCTTTTATCTGAAGCGGTAGGCTTATTAAAGTCGCTTATTTCTATCTCTTCTTTCAGCAGGGAAGAGGAAGCTGTAGCCGATTATCTTCAAAATTACATCGAATCCATCGGAATTGAGACTAGAAGAAAAGGGAACAACATTATTTGCGTTGCTCCTATGTTCGATTTAAATAAACCTACGATATTACTTAATTCGCATATAGACACGGTTAAACCGGTTAATGGATGGCGAAAAGATCCCTTTTCACCGACTGAGGAAAACGGAAAACTATACGGACTGGGTAGTAATGATGCCGGGGCTAGTGTGGTTACGCTTTTTCAGGTTTATCAGGAATTATCTAAAACGGAACAGAGTTATAACCTTATTTTCGTGGCTTCCTGCGAAGAAGAGGTTTCCGGAAAAGAAGGGATAGAAAGTGTGCTCTCTGAACTTCCGCCTATTACTCTGGGTATTGTGGGGGAACCTACAGAAATGCACCCGGCCATCGCAGAAAAGGGACTAATGGTTCTTGATGTTGTGAGTTATGGAAAGGCCGGACATGCTGCTCGCAACGAAGGGGTAAATGCCATTTATAAGGCTCTTGATGATATCAGTTGGTTTAAGGATTTCAAGTTTGAAAAGGAATCGCCAATGCTTGGACCTGTTAAGATGAGTGTTACTCAGATTAATGCGGGAACTCAACACAATGTAATTCCGGACAGATGCTCGTTTGTGGTGGATATTCGCAGTAACGAACTTTACTCCAACGAGGATATATACAACACGATTAGGAAAAACGTGAAAAGCGACGTTAAGGCCCGTTCTTTTCGCCTCAATTCATCGCGCATATCGGAGGAGCATCCTATTGTGAAACGTGCCGTTAAAATGGGAAGAAATCCGTTCGGATCTCCTACTCTTTCTGATCAGGCTTTGATGCCTTTCCCTAGTGTAAAGATGGGGCCGGGAAAATCATCTCGTTCGCATACTGCAGATGAATATATTCTTATCAGCGAAATTGAAGAAGCAATTGAAATATATCTTAAGCTGCTCGACGGACTTAATATTTAAAAGGAAATGACTGCTAAAGAACAATACCGGGATCTATGCAAAGAGGAAAACAATATTCCTCTCTTCTGCCAGGATTGGTGGATGGATGCTGTGTGCCTGGATGAATGGGATGTTCTTTTAGTCGAAGAAAAGGGGCAAATTGTTGCAGCATTGCCTTATCATCTAAGAAAGAAGTTTGGTTTTAGGTGTATTGTTCAGCCACAACTTACGCAATATAACGGTATCTGGATAAGAAAGAAGCAGGTTACTGCCGACTATGAACGAATTTCCTACGAGAAAAGAGTTTTCAATAAGCTGATAAAGCAGTTGGAAAAACTTGGATTGTCTTTTTATCAGCAATGCTTTCACATGAGCATTACCAATTGGCTTCCGTTTTACTGGCATGGCTACAAAGAGACTACCCGATATACTTATGCGATTAACAGCATTGGTAATCCCGAAAAGGTTTTTAGCAGGTTTAGTCCGGCCAAACAAAGGCAGGTAAGGAAGTGTGAGGATAAACTGCATCTTTCCTTGGATATGAGACCTGATGAGTTTTACAGCCATCATAAACAGTTGTTGCAAGAACGTGGAGAAGTGATTAGTTACTCCTATGAGTTGTTTCAACGGATTTACAAGGCTGCCCAAAACAACAATGCCGGACAGATATTTGCCATTAAAGACGATGAGGGCGAAACTCATTCGTGCCTTTTTGTAGTTTGGGACAAAGCATCTGCTTATACGCTGCTGTATTCCATATCGCCTAATCATGCCTCTTCGGGAGCATCTACACTGGTAATATGGGAAGCTATAAAGTTTTTGGTCAACAAAACAAAGTGCTTCGATTTTGAGGGAGGAATGATTGAAGGAGTTGAGAACTCTTACAGGCAGTTTGCAACGATGCAAAAGTCTTATTTCTTAATTGAAAAGTACTATTCAAGAGTGTTTAAGTTGCTTTTTAAAATCTATAAAAGATAAAAAACTACTTTACACTATATTCTCTCTCTAACTGCTGTAAGTACCACGCAAATGTTGCTCCATTAAAACTTCGCAAATCTTTATCCAGCTTCTTTTCATGGAGTTCCTGCATCAATGCCTCCATCATGTATTGAAATCCCACAGAATCAAACTTCCATAAGTTTCGCTTGCCTTTAACGAAAGGGATATGTCGCTTTATTCTATTTCTAAATGTATCCAGACACGGATGAAAAACTTTAGCCAGACAGAAATCGTCTTCAAACGCAATGCCTTCTTCTGCAAAAAGCTCATGTAATACTTCATCATACAACTTTTTACCCAACTTATATTCGAATGGCATTGAAGAGAAATAATCCATTAGCTCGGCATCTAACAAAGGCAAGCAATAACTAAACCCGAAATATTCCCAAATCTTCGATGAATTGACTATATATTTAGCTTGTCTCTCTTTCTGATCCCAGTTTTCAATTTCCTGAAATGAGGCTGATTGAGAGCTAAAGTCATTCAACTGACTGATAAGAGATAGCACTATCTTTTTTCGTTCTCCCAGAACTGCATCTTTTCCTTGAAAATGGGTACTAAATAGATCCGTTGCAATTTGCTTTTTACCACTATAATTGTGCATAAACGGACGAAGATGACTACCCGCAATAAAATCTCCACCATGTCCGGGAAGGAAAATTGTATCAGAAGATATTTTTTTCTCTTTGACAAGATACTGAATGGCCGGATACTCCTGATAGAAATAACAGGACGAGAATTGAGTGATATAGCTGCAATAACTGAGGAACTGAGGATCATAAATATATCTGTTATCGCCATGCTTCATGTAGTCAATAAACAACCACTCAAAACCAAGGCGATTTGCCACTTCCTTAGAGTGCTTAAGCTCTGCATTATCTACAGGTTTACCATAGGTGAAGCACAAAACACGTTCATATTTCTCTTTATAGAGCAAATAAGCTATCAGTCGTGAGTCATATCCTCCGCTTAATGGAATTGCTACCGGACGGCCATTTAATAGGCAAACTAAACGTTTTCCTACATTGGATATTATCTCTTTCAGTCCTGATTTCCATACATCATACTCTCTATTTTTATCGATTTCACCGGTCAATGAATGATATATTACAGTATGGATAGATTTACTGTCCACAACTGTATATTCGCCAGCCTGAATCTGGTATATGCTTTTTAGTAAAGTAGACTTTCGGGTTGTATATCCAAGAAAAGCAAATTCTTCTTTCCATTCTTTGTCTATAACAAAAGAGGTAACTCCGGCAAGGCTATTAATATTATCGGTTATATAAACTTTTCCATCTACACAGGTATAAAAAACAGGGAATGAACGTACTCTGTCTACTGCTGCCCAAACCATGTTTTTGTGGTTTATCAAAATAGCAAAACAGCCATTTGCTTCTTTTATTTTTTTTGCAAAAAGATCTTCTGACTCAACATCCGAAAAGTAATTCAGCAATTCTTTATCCTGATAAAAAGAGCCATCAGGTGCAAAAAGATATCCTTTTGCATATACTCCATTAGCAGAAAACCATGCACGGTTTTTATCTCGCTTCAGTGTCCAGCAAATCCAGTCGCTGCTATATGATATTTCCTCTTGCATATTCTATCAGTTATTTCTTTGTATAAAGAACTTTTTCGTAAATAGAAATCAGTTGTTCAGTCACTACATCGAGGCCAGACACAGAATTTACATGAGCAGAGATTGCTTTGCCATCAAACTTATCTCTGTTAAAAATCATCGTTTTCATCGCATCAGCTAAAGCTACTACATCTTCCACCGGCACTCTATATCCTTCTTTAGGAGTAACAATAGCTTCGGGAACAACTTCCGTACAAACAACAGACAATCCGGTACTCATTGCTTCAAGAACAGCTATTGATTGTGCTTCAACTCGACTTGCCAAAACAAAAGAGTCAGCTTTCTGGAGTTCAGATAGTACGCCTTTTGAATCTTTCCAACCGGTAAAAACAATTCGGTCTCTGTGTCTGCATCCCGATAATATCTTCTGAAAAGCTTTATCTTCGAAATTATCTCCAACAATAACTAACATTACATTCGGAATATTATTGCATAGACGATCAAAAGCTGGCAAAAGAATATCGTATCCTTTAGGCTGAGAGAAACTATTTACTGTAATAAAGGTAAAATTGTCAGTCCGTTCACGAGGAAGAAAATGAAAGAAATCTGTATCCAGAATATTTGAGACCACCTCAATAGGAACATCCTTCAGCAAAAACTCTTTAATCTTAGCTATCAGCTGTTGAGAGACAGGGATAATATAAGATGCATTCGAAAAGCCTTTTTCCAAAAATGGTTTATAAACAGGAATAAAGCCTTCTTTTGCCAATGTAGAACGCAAGCCAAATCTACCCCGATGCTCTGTTATCACATAAGGAATATCATACTTTTGCTTTATAAGATAGGCAGCATAACCACCCCACATACAGCTGTGAGCATGTATCAAGTCTGGTTTACCATATATTTCAACGTATTCATCGAACAATATCATTGTTCGTTTACTCCATGCAAGTATATTTGCTTTATCCAGTTTTGGTATTCGTCTATAGTAATAACGGAACGTTAGCAACCCATCTTCCATTGATTCAAAAGAGTGCCATGGAAAGGTCAAAGCCTTTAATTTATACTTCTTCCAAGGCAAAGCAACATTAGCTAAAATATGAACCTCCAGCCCTTTTCTTTTAAGGAATAGAGATTGATCTCTACAAAACTCTCCACCTTCCGGAAGATACCAGGAAGGAAGCTGCAGAATTCTATATGGTTTTAAGGGATTGCTCATACTTTTTCACCAATAGCAGATACCAGGTTAATTGCGCCATTAAGACAACAGCAGAGACAAAACTAAACAAAATAATTGCCCATACAAAGTTTTGGAAGTAAATACCTATAATTATAGCAATCAAACGAGCTAAAATATAAATTATCTCTATAATCAAGGCAATTCGTTGTTTGCCAAAAATAGGTGGGATAGATGATAAGGAGGCAGTAAACAAAGAAATTATAAGCCAGGGTATCATTATCTGAATATACAAAGCCGATTGTTCCCATCTTTCTCCTAAAAAGTATCTGAGAACTAACGGGGCAAGGAAAAAAGCGAGTATAAAGATTGGAGTAACTACAAGAAGTATCTTTTTAATAGACTGAATTAAAATAGTCCAAATAGGTTCTTGCTTATTGACCCTTTCCGCCATACTTTGGGAAATAACCTGATCAAGTGAAGAGCTTAACAAGTTTATTGGTCTGAATCCTATTGTAATTCCCATCGAAAACAGCCCGATCTCCGCCATTCCAAAATAGCCGGACAAGATCAATATAGGCAGATTCCCTGAAACCATATTAATAAATGTGTGTGGCAATGTATATAAAGGGAATTTGCGGTGCTCTGAAGCAGCTGCCAGAATCTCTTTTTTATTAAAATGAAAGAGTTGTCTCCATGTTTCTTTTCGGGTGAAACAACTCAATATGGAGATGAAATGGCTCATTAAATTGGCCCAAACGAGTCCCGTTAGTCCGGCTTTCAGGAAACCGGAGCCCACTTTCAGTCCATTATTGATAAGCCCCTGCCACAAAGTATATCTGGCAGTTAAAGCAAATCGTTTGTTATAATTAAACCAATAGATGGATGCCTGGGCAAATGCTACTATGAAAACGAAGAAAGGTAAATAGTAGATTACTCCTTCCAGACTTTCATAATGAAGTATACTTAAAATGGGGTGTGCTCCTAATAGTAAAACAATAAGGATGAGTAATGAAAAAACGGCATTTATCAAAAAACATAGATTAAAAGTGTTGGCAGCCATTGATTTGCTTTTCGACAAAACAATAGCCGACTCATACTTTCCGTTTGCTATAACTGATAATAACCCTTCTATACCAAGAAATAATGCCAAAATGCCCAATTCATCGGGGGTATAAAGACGAGCAATAACCGGCAAAACTGCAAACGCAATCCCTTGTGAGATTGCGTTTGCAGAAAGCAGAGTAGCGCTGTTCTTTATAAGTTCTTTCATCTTGTATTATCTGCTAATCCATGCTTCCGGGTTCAGTTTGGATGTTTCTTTACGCAACTGGAAGTGTAAGATTGTACGATCTCCATCCGATGGATCGGAGTATACTCTACCAATTGTTTGTCTTGTACTAACCTTTTGCCCTTTGCTTACTGAAGCTGAAGACAGGTTACAATATACAGAGATATAACTACCATGACGAATGATAACATTCATCAGTCCGTTAACCTGGAATACAACTGCCACTTCTCCATTGAAGATAGAACGTGCCAATGCTCCGGGTTGTCCTTGTATGTCAATTCCCTTATTATCTAATTTCACATTTCTCAGTCCCTCTACTGCATATTGGCCATAATGACTCACTATAAGATGTGGACCGGTAATAGGTGAAGGCAAAGATCCTCTGTTACGTTCAAAATTATCTGAGAGTTGTCTGTCAGAGCTATCTATTGAATAAACAGGTGCCGGAGCTACCTTTTCTCTTTCTCTTTCTCTTTCTCTGATTTCAACCTTCTCTACTTTTTCTGGTTTTTCAGCTCTTGCAACTCTGCTGCTTTTTTCGGTTTTCTCCGATTTACTTTCTGCAGCAGCTCTACGTCTTGACTCTTCTGCAGCTTCGGCCCTTCTACGTGCCTCGGCAGCTGCTTCAGCTTTACGACGTGCTTCGGCGGCAGCAGCTTCTTTTCTAGCCCTCTCTTCCGCACGTTTGCGAGCTTTTTCTATTTCAATATTGATTAAACGGTCAATCTGCGCATTCAGTTGATTAGCTTCTCTTCTGTGTTTAGAAATCTCTGATTGCAATCCTCTTTGTTTTTTCTGGAGATCAGAAACCATAACTTTCTTCTGCTGTTCCTGCTCTTCAAGTCTTTTCTTTTCTTGTTCGCCTTGAGAAAGGAGGTTCACTTTTGCAACTTTTACCTGCTCAACCTCGTTCTTCTTTGTACCTATCTGAGCTTGTCTTTTAAGAATTTCCTGTCCTTGTATTCGCTGATAAGTTGCATACTCTCTTACATAACGAAGACGGCGATAGGTTTCACTTAAAGACTTAGCAGAAAATATAAACATCAGTTTCTCTTCAATGGTTTTATTCTTGTAGAGATACTGAACCGAGGAAGCATATTTCCTCTTTTTATCGAGCAAATCGAGTTCCAGATTACGCAGTTGCTGAGAAAGGGATGTTACTTCCTGATCAATGGACTGCACATCTCCTGCTATTACCTGTATGTATTTCTTTCTGTCCTCTATTTGTCCGGTAAGTGTATTTAAGCTCCTTAGCTGACTACCTACATCTTTTTTTGTAGTCTTTAAAAGAGATTCTTTTTTTGATATTTCTTTCTGAAGCACACTTCTCTTGCTTTCAAGCTGCTTTATTTTTTTATTTGTCTGAGCCGGAAGAGCCGTTATGAGGAGAAAGCTCATCAATAAGAATAAGAGACGCTTCATAATCCTAATAATACTTTTAATAAATCGTTGAAATCCATCTTTTTATATTTTGAAGAGACTGTTGTAGGGTATTCCCAATCTCCATTCTCTGTCAGTTTGGAAAGGTCTATTTCCGCAGAAAATGGTTTCTTTCCGCCTTCAAAAGAGATATCCATGCGAGATGGAAAACTTTTAAGTCCAAATGGCAGAAAGTCTGAATACTTCCAGTTTAGCTGATAAGGAGCTGAAATGGTAGCTATTGAACTTTCAAGTAACTGTCCGGTATTTGGTGTAGCTGAAAAACTGTATAAGAAACCTTTTGATTTTTTCCGTATCTCCATTGTCTTGGTATCAGCGCTGGTATTGACTGTAAACTCCGACAACAGATCATTATTTATCTCTTTTTTCCCCGGAACAAAAAGTGCGTTGGTGAAAAGAGCCTGCAAAGTATAGAAGTCCATATCTGTATTAGCCATAGTTGTGAGCTCAGAAATAGGCTCTTCAACGTATTGCTTATTAATCCGGTCAATAATCAAAACTTTGGTAGGTGTAAATTCAACTCTTCCGGCTTCAATGCCAAGGAAAGGAACTATCGACATTTGAATAACTTCGTTCTTCTTCATGCGGATTGTTCCGTTTACAGAGATATCCTTACCATTAGAGTTTATGGTTAATTTCATTTTCGACGAAAAATTGGTTATCGAAGGAGTGTTGTTTGCCACACTTCCCAGATAATCTAAATTCTCTGTGATTGCAACTGCAGGTTTGCTTAAACTCTTTGCGGACTTACAAGCAGATAATGCCAATACTAAACAAATAACACTGAATCCTAGTATTGTCGTTTTCTTACAACGGCACTTCAAAGCACTTTTTCTCATTCTGCAATATATTTCTTTTGTTCTATTTTCTTCTTTAACACCTCTGATTTATTGCCCATTTCACGGGATTTTATCCAATATTTCAAAGCATCTTCTTTCAGCCCGTTCATATAGTATACATCTCCGCAATGTTCAACAACCACGTCACTTTTATCGCCTCCTTTTTTCATGGCATCGTCCATATAAACTTTGGCTTCGGTATATTTCTTTTTTATAAAAAGAATCCATGCATATGTATCGAGATATGTGTTGTTATCCGGCTCTGCCTTAATTGTTTTATAACTCATCTCTTCGGCCTTATCCAGGTCTTTCTTTTCCACAGAAAGGTAATAGGCATAGTTATTCAGTGCACCATTATTTTCGGGATTATAAACCAAAGAAGAATCATAGGCTGCATAAGCTAAATTTATCTGCTTTTTAGTATGATATATGTCTCCCATCATGCTATAAAAGTCGGAAACTACCTTTTTATCGCTTTTATCGTTTACGTGCTGAACACCTTTCTTGAAAGTACCCAAAGCATCATCTATACGTTCTGCCTGGTAATATGAAAGTCCCAGATAGTAATAAAACTCCAGTGACTCGGGAGTTATTTCAATAGCCGGTTCGCAAATCTTTATGGCTTCCTGAAAATCGTTTCTTTTTATTGCATAGCTTAGCAGTTGCAAGCGTGCCGGAGTATTTTCGGGCTCTAATTCAATTATTTGTTTCAATATTGGTTCCGACTCTTTATCCATTCCTTTGGACAGAAGATACTGAACATACAACATGGGTACCTGAGCATCTTCCTGTTCACCTTCCATCATTCTATTGAAAAGAGGAATAATCCGGGTGCTGTCTTTTCCTGTTTGCTGAGACTTTGCAATCATCTGGCGCATGATATCAGCTTTGATATCGCTTTCCACTTTCTTATTAAGTAACACAGAATCTACTTGTTGTTCATACTTATCTAACTGCCCCGTTTGTTGATAGTAACTGGCTAAAGAAACAAGAACTTGTGTGTTTCCAGGTTCTGTTTCCAGTACTTTCTGGTAAGTTGCGTATGCTTCTTTGGGTTTTCCGTTATTTAAATAAACATCGCCCAACACACACAAATATCGCATATCGTTAGGATATTCGTTGGCAAGACTTTCTATTTCATTGAATGCTTTTTTATTATCCTCCATCAACAAATACATACGGAATTTCTCCATACTAATTTGCTCTGTTTTTCCGCTTTTCTTTTCTAAAAGATCAAGAGCTTTGACTACTTTAGCATAATCCTTTGATTGGTTATATAAATCAATCAAAGCCATGATGGGTTCCTGACGATCAGGAAACTGTGTGGTCATTCTTTCAAATGCTTCGACAGCTTTTTCACTCTTCCCTTGTTGCTGATAGATAGATGCCAAAGTTTGATTATACCAGTAATTATCGGGGGCATTCTCTACAGCCTTTTCTATGCAAGCCAGTCCTTTTTCGGGCTGTTTGAGGAAGAAATAGAACTGTGATATTTCTGAAAGAGAGGATGCAGCATTTGGATCAATCGATAAACAATGCTGGTAAAGTTCAAATGCCTGAGCATATTCACCTTTTGATTTCTGACGGGTTGCTTCAAGAAAATAGTAATCGTATTTTCTCTGTAATTCGGGAGATAATTGGGTTGCAACTGTTATTGCCGGAGACTCTTTCGTATTTTGGACTGTTTTCGTAGATGTACCACAGGAAGAGAAAAACAGCAAAGCTGACAATGCTCCAATATGCCACGGAGCTAAACCTGCGATAATCGGCTTTAGTCTGTATGTTTGAGAAAAATCAGTTAGTGCAACCATTTCTTATTTCAATATTTATCAAATTAAACTTTACTGTCGTGCTTTGTTGTCTCACCAAAGCATTTACTACCCTGTTACTTTTTACCGGTGTGACCAAAACCTCCGGCTCCGCGTTCAGTTTCACTCAAAACTTCAACTTGTTCCCATTGCGGTTGTTCATGGCGTGCAATGATCATTTGAGCCACACGTTCGCCATCTTGAATGACAAAATCATCGGCCGACAAGTTTACCAGGATAATACAGATTTCACCGCGATAATCAGCATCGATGGTTCCCGGAGTATTGAGAACTGTAACGCCTTTTTTTATGGCCAATCCGCTGCGTGGACGAATCTGTGCTTCGAAACCTTCAGGCAATGCAATGTAAAGTCCGGTTGGGACAAGACATCTTGCTAAAGGTTTTAACGTGATTGGTTCATCAATATTGGCACGAATATCCATTCCTGCCGATAATTCGGTCTCGTATGCCGGAAGCTGATGCTTCGACTTATTTATAATTTGTACTTTCATAATCTGTTGTTATACATTTGATTTGCGAAAATACGTATTTCGTCTCAATTAAATGCTTTATTAAAGGCTTTTTTATACTTTTGGCAGGTAAATAAACAGTATAAAGAATGAATTGGAGAGATTTGATTTCGGCTAAGCGTTTTGGGATGGAAGAGTTTCACAAACATCGGGAAGAAAACCGTTCTGAGTTTCAGCGGGATTATGAACCGATTGGTTTTTTCGGCTCCTTTCCGTCGCCTGCAAAACAAAACGCAGGTTTTCCCTCTTCCGGGTAGCATCTTTGTTCACAACAGACTGACGCACAGCCTGGAAGTTTCGTGTGTAGGGACGTTCATTGGGTAACGATGTAGCGAAAGGACTTCTTTCTAAACACCCCGATCTTCATGATTCTTATATCTCTGAGATTGGTGCTATTGTTTCTGCCGCCTGCATGGCTCACGATCTTGGAAATCCTCCTTTCGGACACTCTGGAGAAAAGGCCATTTCAACATATTTCTCCGGAAGGAAACGGCATAAAACTAAAGGAGAAATTAGAACCAAATGAATGGGAAGACATTATTCATTTTGAAGGAAACGCAAATGCTTTCCGACTTCTGACTCATCAATTTGAAGGAAGGCGAAAAGGTGGCTTTGCGATGAACTTATTCAACTCTTGCTTCCATAGTAAAATATCCGTTTTTCATCGAGCCTGGCTGGGAAAAAATCTAAATTTGGCTTTTTTATCACTGAAGAAGAAGATTTTTAAACGAATAGCAACGGAACTTGGTATTATTTGCCTTAATGAGAATCCGCTTAAGTTTGCCCCGGCAATCCGTTAGTTTATCTTGTTGAAGCTGCAGACGATATCTGCTATCAGATGATGGATATTGAGGATGCACATAAATTTAAGATCCTGACTACCGAAGAGACTAAAGAACTGCTTATGGGATACTTTGGGGAAGATCGTCTGATTCACATGAATGAGACAATGAAAATTGTTAGCGATACCAATGAGCAAATTGCATATCTCCGTTCGTCTGTAATTGGTTTGCTTATAAAGGGAATGCACCAATGTATTTCTTGGAAAACGAAGATTCAATATTAGCCGGAACTTTCAATGGCAGCCTTATAAAGCATATATCTTCAAAAGCCAAAAGAGGCTTACGAACATTGTGAAGCTGTTTCTTTTAAAAAGATCTATCGTTCGGGAGATGTTGCTTGATATTGAACTTGCTGGTTTTCAACGTTATAAGCACATTGGATTGAATTATTTTATAGCCTGCGGTTACTTTCGCCCGAGAAGGGCTTATTCCTCAGCCTTACTAAATTAACAGAATGGTCGGGACCGGTTATAATGCCTAAATGCCCTTCCTAACTTCTTATTACGGGGCAAAATACAAGCGGGCTAACTAGATTACATTTCAGGGGATGACTGATGTTTATTGCGGCTCGATCTTTACGCGGAAAATAAAAGGAAATAGTCTGCCTGCGGTATAATAACCACTGACAGACTATTTATATTGGCTGAAACATTTAGAATTTAAACGTTTTCTTTTTTATCCAAAGGAGGTGTGCTCTTTAAAGGAACATATTCCAATGTTACTACAGATGGATCCAAATCCAGAATCTGAGTATCGGATGTAGAACATTTCTTGATTAAGTAATAGAGCAATAAAAGTGTTTTCTTGATTGCCGATAACTGCAGATTACGCGCAATTCGTTCAACCACAACAAACCTGAAATCGCCTTCTATATTCCTTTCCCGCAAAGACGGATATCGGCTTAACAAATCAACCTGACCGGTTTCTTCCATCTCTTTACAGATAAGGTGAATAAACTTATCCATGTGAACTCCTTGCTTGAATCCAGAATAAATATCTAAACGGAACATCTTTTGAGGTACAAAAGTTTTCACGGAATATTTAAAATGATAAGGCTCATCACTACGGTGAAGATATACAAACCAGTATGTATCTGCCCTCTTAGGCTGTTTGTTAATAAGAGAATAAACTATTTTGCTCTCCATTTCATCGGGATACTTAGCACGGGTAACGTATACCAGGTGAGTAGCGAATTTAGGAATGGATTCATCTTCAGTAATCTCTTGAAGACATTCTATTGTTGGTGCAATAGGCTCGTATGTTGAACAGTGGTTCTTTATACGGCGGCCATTATACCACACATACATAATAGCAAATATGCAACCGGCTATAAGCAATGTTGCCCAACCTCCATGAGTAAACTTAAACATATTGGCTATAAAGAAACTTCCTTCCAGTGAAATGAAGAAAGCGGTTAAGGGAATGCTTACAAACAACGAGACTTCTTTTAGCTGGAAATAAATAAAAAGCAAGAATGTTGTCATTAACATCGTAATGGTAATGGAGAGCCCGTAAGCTGCTTCCATATTTGAAGATGAACCAAATGCTATTACTATCAGTGTACATAATATCATCAATGAATAGTTCACCTGAGGTATAAACATTTGCCCTTTTACTTCTGTAGGATATTTAATTTTGATATTTGGCCACAAATCCAGTGATATTGCTTCACTGATGATTGTAAAGGAGCCGCTTATCAACGCCTGGCTGGCAATAATTGCAGCCAATGTGGCCATTGTAACACCGATGAATGAAAACCAGCCCGGCATAATAGAAAAGAATGGGTTGATATCTGTTACAATTTTATCGGGGTGACTGATAATCCATGCACCTTGCCCCAAATAGTTTAGTATCAAGGTTAGTTTTACATAAACCCAGGATACACGGATGTTGTGCAATCCGCAGTGACCAAGGTCTGAATAAAGAGCTTCGGCTCCGGTGGTACAAAGAAAGACTGCACCCAATATGATAAATGCATCCGGCGCTTCTATCAATACCTTAATTGCATAGATCGGATTAAAGGCTTTAATAATAAGAGGATACTGGAAATAAGCTAAAAGACCCAGAATTCCAATCATTGTAAACCATAAAAACATAATCCGGCCAAATGGCTTTCCTAAACGGGCAGTACCCAATGGTTGAATAAGGAAAAGTGCCAGAATTATAGCCAGGGTGACAGGTATTACTGGTATTGAAGGAACGAGTACATTTAAACCTTCTACAGAAGATATTACCGTAATGGCGGGAGTAATAATACCGTCGGCCAGCAGTGTGGCTGCTCCAATCATGGCAAAAACGTATGCCCAACGATATTTTTTTCGGATTAAGGCAAACAAAGAAAGAATACCTCCTTCACCTTTGTTATCTGCCCTAAGGGTTACAACCACATATTTGATGGTTGTTTGCAAAGTCAATGTCCATATAATACAGGAAATTGCTCCAATAATATAATCGGGACTTGCACGCAATCCATCGGGCATACCATTTACAATAGCTTTCATTACGTACAAAGGAGATGTTCCGATATCTCCATACACAATTCCGATGGCTAAGAATATACCCATCATTCCGAAGGGTACTTTGTGTTGATGTTTCATTTTTTATTTTTTAAAAAGCGGCGCAAAAATACGTAAAAATCTCATCTAAACATACAAAGATAGTAGTTATTAATAGAGGGAAGCATCGCTACACAACAAATTTATCTAAAATTACCTATTAACCTCTCTAAATTAATAAGATAATGGCTCTAATTCTACCAATAAGCAACAAAACAAAATAGTAAACCGGTAGTCAATTTGTATTAAAATAGAGAACAGGCAGTAATTTGTATCCTCCGACCTGATTAGGGAAATTGATCTTATAAACTGCGGAACAATATATATAAAAGTTCCAATCCAATACCATGTTTGATACCTTGGGTTAACAAAAGATTGGGTTTTTCTGTTTGTACAAGAGGAATTTAATTGTTTTGTTCAGGAAGAATGCCCCAATCTTTTTTTGTGCAGGGAAAATAAAAAAAGGAAAAGGGGGTTTCCCCTCTTCCCTTTTATTCTATATACCATTTTATGTATAATAAACTTAAGTTTGGCTTTAAAAATAATCTTATTGGCCACGCAGAAGTTTATCAGGCACGTTGGAAAAAGGAATTTTTCCCTTTAGCCAAAAGATTCAATAATGACGCAATTCGTTAATCTTCAAGAAAAATTCTCATCTATTGCAGCAAATCAGAATACCGAGTTGCGGCGAGCGCGAAAGCCATAATGATAGCTGTTCCAAACCATTTTCATTGTGGGAGAGAGGTCCCCATATATGCATTTACCAAAGGAAGGAATGTTATAGCCAAGCTTACGAAACTTCGTATTCAGGACCTTATAATCTTCCCTTGAAGCATTCCTTATCAAAAAGCTTTGCAAGTTTCAGACTCATCAGCTTCCAATTCCAATGGTTTCATCGGTGTAATGAGGTTTTCCCTTTATCACCAAAATGTTTTCTTAAGAAATAAGAGGATCATATCTCTGCCATGACGATGAAACTTGGAATATCATAG
>JGI20225J20221_1002090_pt2 | contig 16510 bp, 19 predicted proteins | sample BioMet4_FD_20221 | JGI IMG/M metagenome (IMG submission 20221) | reverse complement strand
GCATTAGCTTCGGCAGAAATTTGCTCCAGTCGTTTCTGCAGGTCTTCCCGTGTGGCTTTGTGTTGTGCCTGTTCCTTGCTCAGTGCATCCTGCAGGCTTGTCTTCTGCTCCAGGTGACGTTCCTCGCGCAGCCGGGCATTATCTTCAGCGGCCGCAAGACGCTCTTTCATCTGGGCCATCTCCACATCCTGTTGCTGACGCAGTGAACGTTCTGATTCCAGCGCCAGCGTCAGCCGGTCATATCCGTCCTGCAGTTCATCCAGTTTTTCTTCCAGGTCGTCGACCGTCTGCGCGGCGTCGGCCAGCTCCCGTTCGGCCTGCGCGGTCTGTTCCCCGGCGGCACGCGTGACTTCCGCAACCCGGCGTTCTGCAGCCCGGACCGCCTTGTCATTAAGTTCGGTCGCCAGCTGGGTGATGCGCTCGGACAGTGCGGCGGAGACGGCCTTCACTTCTTCAGCCACTTCCACGGGCAGCTCGGCAACGGGTTCAGTGACGACCGTGCTCTGCGATGCCTGGTATTCGTCCCATATCTGGCGGAGACGTGTCGGATTGCCGCCGCCCACCTGGTTACGCAGCGCGAACCCGGTGATATTCCGTCCTTCAGCCTGCAGGGCCAGCCCTGCTTCGATAATCTGTTCTGATTCGTATGTCGCCGGACGCATCTGTCAGTCTCCGCATAAAAGGGTATGCTTATATTATACACAAACAAACTAACAAATAAACTAACTAACAAATAAATTAAAGACGTGACAGGGTAGCGAAAAAGGACACCAGGACAGCGAACCGCCGGTCGAATTGCTGGCATAGCATGTCCGGAGCCCGGGCGGGATGCACCACAGGTACGATGCACGCCACTCCCCTTGCCGGGTACTGATGTTAATGCTAATGTACGCATACGTTAGCATTAGCCGGAGACAGACATGCCGAAGGATGAATCAGTCGTCGAACGGGCCAGGGAATACTTTTTCCGGCACCACCGGTATACAGAGGAAGACCTGGAATCCGACTACCAGGCAGAACTGCGTAACTACAGGGATGACACCTGGGAAGCACCACAACGGGCCGCCAGACTCAGTGCGGCCGTCAAGCGCTACAAAACGTATGAGATGCTGTACTTCTTCTTCCAGATCGCTGATGAGGCCGGGCTGGACTATACTCCGCTGGTTGTAAAGCGCCTGTGCGCTCATCTTTTCGACAGGCAGGGCAGCCAGAATATTATTGTTGATATCTTTGTCCAGAAGGGACGCATGCACCGCAGCCATGACAGTGATCCTGACATTATTGCTGCCGTTGCCGAACGCTACCGGCAGCAGGCAGACGACCACTGGCAGACAGTCCTGAAGAATATCGGGAGAGTGAAGCAGGACTACCGGAAAAATCAGAACAGACAGAAAGGCGCAGGGGATTAAATGCATGATTAATGCTAATGTATGCGTACATTAGCATTAATCACATAAGTCAGTGAAAATTAATCAGGCTTATTCAACGTGGCAAAGGTTCTTTGGCCAGTTGCTGGAGCTGCTTCCCGAAATCAGGAAAGCCTGCGGCTGAAAGTACATCAGCAACAGCACTGGCTCTGGGATGGCAACGTTCAAGCCAGACCAGTTTGAGATCAACGCCTGACTTATCCGTATCATGCATGTGACGCGGCAAACCGGAATTACCAAACGGGCATTCAAAGGCATTCATGGCGTCGAAAAAGCTGCCGAAGAGTTCATCTGCCGGAATAGCAAACAGATGCCATTGCTGACGTATAGCGGAGATCATCGGCACATTTACACCGTAGCGACAGAGTCTGCCGGTAAGCGGAACCGCAATGCCCAGGCGGCGTGCCTGATAGCGGGCAGCGCCAAAATGGTGTGAGCCACCGTCGTTCAGCCAGTAGAGGGGTTTGAAGGTCAATGATGTAAAAAACCACGTTAAGAAGATACTTCATTGTTTATATTAATATTTAAAGGGCGAAGCTCTCCCTTCAGAATATCCTCCGGCAGCGTGAATGTGTAATGCCCCAGCATATTGATATGCCCGTGCATCAACGGTGACAGCCGGGCAATATGTTCATCATCCGGTGTTTCGCCCGTGGTTGTCCTTATATGCGAAAGTGCTTCCTGCATATAGAGTGAGTTCCACAGCACCACGGCGTTAGTGACCAGACCCAGCGCGCCCAGCTGGTCTTCCTGCCCCTCGCGGTAACGCTTCCTGATCTCACCGCGCTGACCGTAACAGATGGCTCTGGCCACAGCATGACGGCCTTCTCCCCGGTTCAGTTGCGTCAGAATACGGCGGCGATAATCCTCATCATCGATATAATTAAGCAGGTACAATGTCTTGTTGACCCGCCCGACCTCCATGATCGCCTGCGCCAGCCCTGACGGGCGGGTACTTCTGAGCAGAGAACGGATAAGCTCCGATGCGTGGATGGTGCCCAGTTTCAGGGAACCGGATGCCCGCATCATTTCATCCCAGTGGTTTTCAATCCTGGTTAACTCCACGCATCCTCTTGCCAGTTCATCTAGTGCGCCGTAATGGGCGTTTTTGTCGATCCGCCAGAATACGGCTTCACCGGCATCAGCCAGCCGGGGAGAAAACTGATATCCCAGCAGCCAGAACAGGCCAAAAATGATGTCACTGGCACCGGCCGTGTCTGTCATAATTTCGACCGGATTCAGCCCTGTCTGCTGTTCCAGAAGACCTTCCAGCACAAAAATGGAGTCGCGTAATGTGCCGGGAATGACAATACCGTGGAACCCGGTGTACTGATCTGAAATGAAGTTGTACCAGGTGATGCCACGCCCTGAACCAAAATATTTTTTGTTCGGTCCGGCGTTGAGCGTTTTCACCGGCGTGACAAAGCGCATGCCGTCAGCTGAAGCCACCTCGCCACCGCCCCAGTGGCCGGCAAGCTCCAGCGTGGACTGAAAATCAACCAGCCGGGCATTGGCGCTGACCAGTGTTTCTGCCCGGAGGTAATTCTGTTTCACCCAGCTGAGCCGGTGGCGGGTCAGTGCCGGTATATTGTGTTTTATCAGTGGCTCATGCCCGATATTACAGGCCTCGGCCAGCAGAACGGCACACAGGCTGACGTGAAGATCCTTTGCTCTGGCTTCTGATTCACTGACGTGCGTAAACTCACGGGTAAAACCGGTTCTGGCGTCGATTTCGAGCAGCAGTTCGGTTAAATCCACGGGCGGGAGAAGCTGTTTCACCCGGCTGCTCAGCTGTGTCAGCGCAGGCGGCTCATCGAGTTTTTCCAGGCTGCTGACAGTCAGGGAAGGATACTTACCGTTATGACAGGGGTCAGTTTGGATATCGAAAATTATTGTACGTTAAGCTCATTTTTTAATCATTTCTGGTTTTTTTGGAAACGTAATATTCTGGATGTTAAGACGGTCATGCGGGGACATTGAACACAGATAATCATGTCCAGGTACGAACGTCCCATATAGAGTGTGAGCATTGATCGTGCTGTATTTTCGTTTATAGTAGATAGATTCTGTATCATACAGAGCACGTGGTCAGCACTAAAGTACATTACGCTGACTTATTCTGTTCACTGAGGGCTGAGTACCTGCTTTCAAGGATTTATCTGCTGATCATGCGCATTACGCCACCCTGAGTTTTCCCTTCCTCCGCCGTACTGAGCGAGCCTCAGAACGCACGTAATAACATCCCGTCTGCGGATGTGTTTTATCGTATTTGAAACTTATGTCCTCCGGGGCTAACTACATCTAAAAACTGAGAAATTACTATGTTGCTGTCCTCGACGCGTAAGGACTGGCTGGGTAACGTCCGTGGTGACGTGCTGGCTGGTATTGTTGTCGCGCTCGCACTCATTCCAGAAGCGATCGCCTTTTCCATTATTGCCGGTGTTGACCCTCAGGTGGGGCTTTACTCCGCTTTCTGTATCCCGCTGATTATGGCCTTCTTTGGTGGTCGCCCGGCGATGATATCTTCATCAACGGGGGCAATGGCGCTCCTGATGGTGACCCTGGTGAAGGATCATGGACTACAGTACTTACTGGCTGCCTCCGTACTGACCGGCGTATTCCAGCTGATAGCCGGTTATCTTAAACTCGGCGGGCTCATGCGCTACGTCTCACGCTCCGTGGTGACCGGATTCGTTAATGCACTCGCGATCCTGATTTTCATGGCGCAGTTACCTGAGCTCACCAATGTGACCTGGCATGTTTATGCTATGACGGCAGTAGGGCTCGCCATTATCTACCTCTTCCCGTATCTGAATAAAACAATCCCCTCACCCCTTGTCTGTATCGTGGTGCTTACGGCGATTGCCATATGGCTGCATCTGGACGTGCGTACGGTCGGGGATATGGGCAAACTGCCTGACAGTCTGCCGGTCTTCCTGGTGCCGGATATCCCGCTGAATCTTGATACGCTCCTGATTATTCTCCCTTACTCCGCAGGCCTCGCCATTGTAGGGTTACTGGAATCAATGATGACAGCCACGATTGTGGACGATATGACGGATACCCCCAGTGATAAAAACAGGGAATGCAAGGCTCAGGGCATCGCTAATATCTGCACCTCATTTGTCGGGGGAATGGCGGGCTGTGCAATGATTGGTCAGTCTGTTATCAACGTGAAATCCGGCGGTCGGGGCCGTCTGTCCACCCTCACTGCCGGTGTGGTCCTGCTGTGTATGGTAGTCTTTCTCAGGGACCTGGTCTCGCAAATCCCTATGGCCGCGCTTGTCGCCGTAATGATCATGGTTTCGATTGGTACCTTTTCATGGCGTTCAGTTACCGACCTTAAAAGCCATCCCATTTCTACCAGCGTGGTGATGCTGGCAACAGTGGTGGTGGTGGTGGCCACTCATAATCTGGCATTCGGGGTACTGACCGGTGTGCTTATCGCTTCCCTGAATTTTGCCACTAAAGTGGCGCGTTTTCTGGCTGTCTCTTCAGAACTCAGGGAAGAGTCCCGGCTCTATAAGGTCACCGGGCAGGTGTTCTTTGCCTCCGCCGACCGCTTTATGGCGTATTTTGATTTTCGCGAAGCTGCAGAGAAAGTTGTCATTGATGTTACGCATGCCCATTTCTGGGATATCACGTCGGTCAGCGCACTGGATAAGGTGGTTATTAAATTCCGCAGAGAAGGAACAGACGTTGAGATCCGCGGGATGAACGAAGCAACCCGTACTATCGTTGATCGCTTTGGTGTTCACGATAAACCCGAAGAAATCGAAAAACTGATGGGAGGTCATTAATGTCAGGAATTAATGCTATGGACAACACCGTTATTGCCTGCGTGGATGGATCGTCATCAACACGCGCCGTGTGTGAGTATGCAGCCTGGATTGCCGGGAAGCTTGACGTTCCTCTTGCCCTGCTGCATGTGCTTGAAAAAAATGAACAACCGGCAGTTTCTGACCTTACGGGGGCTATCGGTATTGACAGCCGGGAGCAACTGACGCAGGACCTTGTCCGAATAGAAGGGGAGCGTAACCGCCTGCTGATGACTCAGGGACGCGCCATTCTTGCCGGATGCGCGGAACTGCTCAGCCAGATCGGTATCCCGGATGTTCAGCAACTTCAGAAACATGGCGCACTGGATATCATCCTGGCTGACCTGAAGGGTATTCGTATGATAGTGCTCGGTCGCCGGGGAGCACAGAACCCGGTTGGCAGCAATCTGGAGAGCATTATCCGCCTGCAGAAAAAGCCGGTAATGATTGTACCTGAAACTTTTTCTGTACCTTCAAGAGTCATGTTTGCGTTTGATGGCAGTGAGGAAAGCCGGAGAAACCTGCGTCGACTGACGCTCAGCCCTCTGCTGCAGAGCCTGGAATGTCATATCGTAATGGTTAACGGCGATGCTCATACCCTCGAAGAGGCAAAGCGTAGTCTGCAGTGCGCTGGCATCAGTGCGATATCCCGGTTAGCTGAAGGACGCTCGGTAACGGAGGCGCTTTGTCGTTACGCCGCAGAAAACGGCGTGGATTTGATTGTCATGGGGGCATATGGGCACTCTTCCCTGCGACGTTTTTTCATCGGCAGTAACACAACTGCGATGCTCGAACAGACCAGAGTCCCGCTGTTAATGCTCAGATAAGTCGGAACCCGGAGGAAACTCCGGGAAAACTTAATTCCAGACTGGCATTAAAACCCTGAGTCGGGAAGAAAAGGCGACATTATGAAGAAAATCCTTATGATTGATGAAGTTCTTGCGCTTGCCCGGCTTAGCCAGGTTGCATTTGATAAACCCATAAAATATATGGATGACACGGATGCTGAACTCATCGCTCGTTTTAAAAAAACCATCACACCAGAACTTATTGAGCAGATGTGTCTCAGAATACTTGAGCTTGAAGCGAAGTTTCAGACTTTAAACGAATAAGCGTCAGGAATATGATAACTAAAGGCTGAACAGGGACTGCAGTAAGACGGCCAGCGGTCAGAGAGCAAAAAACGGACCTGAACTGACTGTGATAAGTGAGATATCAGAGTGTAAACTTTACCTGCTGTGGCGGAGCTCCGCGACAGAGATGAAGGTATACCTTCATCTCTGGGTCTGAACTTTTCATTAAAAAAGGGGCTGCCGGGAGTCCTCTACAGAGATCAGAGCTTGATATTTCAGGCAATGAACGAACAGGAATTATTTCCCTGCCTGCAGGTCAGAGCCAGCTTTCGATAATGTCTCTTGATGGTATTCCTCCAGTATGTACAACGATGTTATCAACGACAACCGCCGGGGTCGCCATCACTTTGTGTTTCATTATTTCAGACAGTGACTCCACTTTTTCAAGCTGAATAGCGACGCCTCTCTCATCAGCCACCTGCTGGATAAGGCGGATGGTTGTTTTACAACCGGAACAGCCTGTACCCAGTACTTTTACATGCTTCATTTTATAATCCTCTTCAGGGAATTAACGGGAATACAACGTTAAAAATCCAGCCAACCAGTGTGAAAGAGGTCAACAACAGCAACAGCAGGGTGCACAGTAATTGCCACTTCATCACCTGTTTGAGCAGAATGAACTCAGGAAAGCTGGCAGCCACAGTGCTCATGCAAAAAGCCAGAGTTGTCCCCACTGGCAGGCCGTTCGTGATCAGACTCTCCATCACAGGGATCACACCGGTAGCATTGGAATAGAGAGGTATGCCAACCAGCACAGCTACAGGGACAGTCCACCACTGACCGGCACCGAGATGCGACGCGATCCATCCGTCGGGCACAAATCCATGCAATGCCGCACCAAGTCCTACTCCGAGAATGACCCAGAGCCAGACACGCTTAAAAATGGTGAGAGTTTCCTCTTTAGCAAAGGCATGTCGCTTTGAGAGAGGCATATGCGGTGCCATGGTAGATTGTCGGATCTCATCAGTTTGATGTTGCTGCCCGTCTCTGAGGGCATCGGCGGCAAAATCGGCTAACCAGCGTTCGGCCTTAATCCGATCAAGAAAAGCACCGCCAGCCATACCAACAGCCATTCCGACAGCAATATAAATGAGCGTGAACTTCCATCCGAGCAGGCTGACCAGAAGCAGGACGGCGACTTCATTGATAAGGGGGGATGTGATGAGAAAGGCCATGGTAATCCCGAGGGGGATACCAGCCGAAGTAAACCCCAGAAATACCGGGATACTTGAGCAGGAACAGAACGGAGTAACGGCGCCAAAGCAGGAGCCCAGTAAATACCCCATTCCACGGTGCTTACCTGCAAGATAGTTTCTTACCCTCTCAATATCCAGCGAGGCCCGTAGTATGGCCACAAAGTAGATCATGACCAGCAAGAGAACGAAAATTTTGCTCACGTCTTCGACAAAAAAGTGGATCGCCTCCCCGAGTTTGGTTGCAGGACTCAGACTAAGGCATTCATAGACCAGCCAGGTGGCAAAATCAGTGAAAATCTGGAACATAACGGACAGGCCTCACGACGGTTGTTTTTCGGGAAGACGCTGTTTGACAGAAAAGGATGCAGTTTTTTTCGATTTATTTCATTTGCTGAGAAATGTTATTGAACAGGATTTCACTGCAATAGCTTATCGGTAACCCCAGAAGGGGAAACAGATTCTTCACTTGGGAGTGAAACAACATACCCGACCATACTCATCCAGTCTGATCTGGCAATTGCTGGAAAGTTTCCTATGCAGCCTATCCCTCGCCCGGGATAAACGCGATTTGGTTGCCGCAAGTGTCAGACCATTTCGGTCTGCAAAATCAGCCTGTTTCATCCCCTCAAGATCACAGAGCGTAAGGATAATCCGATCAGACTCTGCCATTTTATCCAGGATGCGGAGCAGACAACCAGCCAGTGAGTCGACAGTTTCAGGCGTATTATCCGGCAATGATAAATCATCGTGGAGAGGCATAAATGGACGCTGCTGGCGGCTTTTATCAATAAGCAGATGCCGGGCAACCTCAAACAGCCAGGCTCTGGCATTCACGATGGCACAGAATTTCCCATGTTGTCGTATTGCCCGGAGAAAGGTTTCCTGTATCAGATCATCAGCATCAGCCTCATTACCCACTTGTCTGAGTAACCAGCAAAGAAGTTCGTGTTCATGCTTCTTCCACGCCTTCATAAGGCAAGGCGGCGTGCCGTTCAGTTGCTCCATTTATGACTCTCTCGTTAAATACACCGCATAGCGGGAGGATATTGGTTCTGATGCTGTCGGGGATGGGGTCCGGGAACTGTCGGTGCCATGATGATGTGATGGACTGATAGCATCCGATCAGTTATCCACCTTTCGGAAACCTCTTCCTGCAACAGGGTATGCTGTCTTGTGTTCAGTATCATGCAGTAAACCGTCATGCGCAATACCATCAATTTCCGCGCATTCGGTTCCGGATAAAACGTCAAAAAAGCGGTCCGGAATCTGCCTGATAAGCCAGCTAGGGGACGTCTCAGAAAACGGAAAATAAAGCACGTTAAGCCCATTGCAGACTCTAGATATTGACGAGTACGTCGGGTTTTCTCTTGTTTGAGTTGCCTCTTGTGGTAAGATAGTAATTAATTACTATCTTACAAGGAGTGCTCGTGGACACCCATCCAAAGCATCTGCCGGCCGATGAACGTCGTGCCGTAACTGTCGAGTCCGTCGTGGCGCTTGCCGGTTCACAAAACCCAAGCGAGATAACCACTGCGGCTATCGCTAAACACATGAACTTGACCCAGGGTGCGCTGTTTCGGCACTTCCCGAACAAGGAAGCCATTTGGCAGGCGGTCATGGAGTGGGTAGCAGAGCGCCTATTAGCCAGAATCGATCGATCCGCACAAGGAATCGAGTCGCCCTTGGCAGCCATGGAGGCGATGTTCATGAGTCATATCGAATTCGTAGCTGAGCACCCAGGCGTGCCAAGAATGATGTTTGGTGAGCTTCAGCGTGCCGAATCGACACCGGCCAAGCGCATGGTGCAAACCTTGATTCAGCGCTACGGCGAACGTTTGCATCGTCTCATCGAGAAAGGCAAGGCCAGCGGCGAGTTGTCTCCCTCGCTTGACAACGAGGCGGCGGCAACGCTGTTCATTGGCACGATCCAGGGCTTGGTCATGCAATCGCTGTTGGCGGGTGATGTGGGACGTATGCACCGCGATGCGCCGCGCGTCTTTGCAATTTATCGGCGTGGCATAAGGAGTGCGCAATGAAAAAGTTACCCTTGCAAGGCCGCACCCTGGCACTGCTTGCCGTCATCATTCCTTTGCTGGTGCTTTTTATTTATGTCGGTCTGCGATCAGGGCCGCTCGCCCCGGTCGCTGTGACGGTGGCAAGCGTGGAATCACGGGCTATCACACCGGCGCTGTTCGGCATCGGCACGGTGGAGGCGCGCTACACCTACAAGATCGGGCCGACGTTTGCCGGGCGCGTCAAACGCCTGGAGGTGCATGTAGGCGACCAGGTCAAGGCCGGACAGGTGCTCGGCGAGATGGAGCCGGTCGACCTTGATGATCGGGTGCGCTCACAGGAGTCTGTATTCAAGCGGGCGGAAGCGGCTTTGCGCGAGGCAGAAGCCCGGCAAGCCTACGCGCAAACCCAGGCGCGCCGCTATGAGCAATTGTTTGCGGTGCGCTCGACCAGCGAGGAAATCGTCACCACCAAGCGGCAGGAACTGCAGATCGCCGATGCCGCCCTATCCGCCGCTCGGGAAGATATTGCCCGGGCACGCTCCGACCGCGAAGCACTCGTCGCGCAGCGGAGCAATCTGCGCCTGATCGCGCCGGTCGACGGTGTAGTCGCCGTGCGCGATGCCGATCCCGGCACGACCATCGTCGCGGGCCAGGCCGTGGTGGAAGTGATCGACCCCAAGAGTTTGTGGATCAATGTGCGCTTCGACCAGATCAGCGCATCGGGGCTGGCTGGGGGGCTGCCGGCTCATATCGTCCTGCGTTCGCGTGGTGGCCAGACCTTGAAAGGTCGCGTGCTGCGGGTGGAACCCAAGGCCGACGCGGTAACCGAGGAAACGCTTGCCAAGGTGACATTCGATAACAAACCAGAACCTTTGCCACCAGTGGGTGAACTGGCCGAAGTCACGGTTGACTTGCCGGCGCTCCCGGCCGCTCCACTGATCCCCAACGCTGCCGTCCAGCGTGAAGGCGATAAAGTTGGTGTCTGGCAAATCGTGGATGGTGATCTGCATTTCTCCCCGGTCAAGCTCGGCACTTCCGACCTCAATGGTTACGTGCAGGTGCGCGAAGGGCTCAAGAATGGGGACCAGGTTGTGACCTATAGCGAAAAGGCACTGACGGCGCGCAGCCGCATCCATGTGGTCGAGCATATCCCGGGAGTTTCACGATGATCAGCCTGGCCGGCCGCGACATTCTCCATGCCTGGGGGAAATTCGTCTTCACCGGCATCGGTCTGGGTCTGCTGATCGGCGTCACCCTAGTCATGGCTGGGGTGTACCGAGGCATGGTGGACGACGGCAAGGCGTTGCTCGACAACAGTGGCGCTGACCTTTGGGTGGTGCAAAAGGATACTCTGGGTCCTTATGCGGAGTCGTCCAGCCTCAACGATGACGTGTATCGCGCCATTCTCGCCATGCCGGGAGTCTCACAGGCAGCGAACGCGACCTACCTGACCATGCAGGTACGCAAGGGCGAGAGTGATGTACGCACCATGGTGGTCGGCATCGCGCCCGGTGCGTTGGGGGCTACACCCGGATGGCCTCCTTATCTCGTCGCTGGACGCCAGATCACGCGCGGTCACTACGAGGCTGTGGCCGACATCGCCACCGGCTTCAAACTGGGAGATCGTCTTACCATTCGCCGCAATCATTACACCGTCGTGGGGCTGACACGGCGCATGGTGTCGTCCAGCGGCGACCCGATGGTATTCATTCCGCTCAAAGATGCCCAGGAGGCCCAGTTCCTCAAGGACAACGATGCCATCTGGCAAAGCCGGCGTCGCACCGAAGCCAACCCGGTCTTCAATCGACCCGGTGATCCAGGTTTGCTGGATGCCGTGATTGCTTCACAGAGCAGCAACGCGTTCGTCAATGCCGTGCTGGTCACTCTGAAACCTGGTCATGCGCCGGACGAGGTTGCCGAATCCATCCAGCGCTGGAAGCGTTTGACGGTCTACACCCGGGCACAGATGGAAGACATCCTCGTCGGCAAGCTGATCGCCACCTCGGCCAAGCAGATCGGCATGTTCCTTGTGATTCTGGCCATCGTTAGCGCGGCCATCGTTGCCTTCATCATCTATTCGCTGACGATGGACAAAATCCGTGAGATCGCGGTGTTGAAGCTCATCGGCACACGCAACCGAACCATCGCCGCGATGATCATGCAGCAGGCGCTCGCCCTGGGCGTGATTGGCTTCGTGGTCGGCAAGATCACAGCCACCTTTTCAGCACCGGCTTTTCCAAAATATGTCCTGCTCACGCCAATGGATTCTGTCGCCGGTTTTTTTGCCGTGCTCGTGATCTGCGTTCTAGCTAGCCTCGTCGCCATTCGCATAGCACTCAAGGTCGATCCGGCCGAAGCCATTGGAGGTTGAGATGAGTGGCAAAGGGATACACATCGAAAGTTTAAGCAAGCGGTATGGCGATGGTGACACCGCTGTCTTTGCCTTGAGAGACGTGAATATGCATGTTGCGCCTGGTGAAGTGGTGGGACTGATCGGCCCTTCCGGGTCCGGCAAGAGCACGCTGCTCAAGTGTCTGGGTGCGGTGATCGAACCGACCGCCGGTCGCATGACGCTGGGCGATGAAGTGATCTACGCCGATGGCTGGAAAGTCCGCGACCTGCGCGCCTTACGGCGTGACAAGATCGGTTTCGTTTTCCAGGCGCCGTACCTGATTCCGTTTCTCGATGTCACCGACAACGTGGCGCTGCTGCCGATGCTTGCAGGCGTCGCGAATGGAGAGTCGCGCGCGAAGGCACTGGAATTGCTCACAGCGCTTGATGTGCAACACCGAGCTCGCGCAATGCCCTCGCAACTCTCCGGTGGCGAGCAGCAACGGGTCGCCATCGCGCGCGGACTGGTCAATCGTCCGCCGGTGATCCTGGCCGATGAACCCACTGCGCCGCTGGATTCCGAGCGCGCCATGGCTGTAATCCGCATCCTCAACGACATGGCCCGGAAGTTCGAGACCGCCATCATCGTCGTCACCCATGACGAAAAGATCATCCCCACATTCAAGCGCATCTACCACATCCGCGACGGCGTGACCCATGAGGAAGCTGGCGAAGGGCGGGAGTTCGAATGAGAGAACGATTGAATTACAGGAGAATTTCATGACCCACCGCAAACACAGCCACGCGTTTGGAACTATCACCCTGACCGTTACGGCCTGCCTGCTTTTATGGGGTTTTCAGTTGCCAGCTTGGGCTGGTGACGCTACCCAGGTTGAGCCACTGGCGCTACGCAAGATCATGCAGGAACTCGGGCGCAACATGCAGGCTATTACCGGTGCGATTTCGCAGGAGGAATGGGTTCAGGTCGTTCAGCTCGCCCCAAAAGTTGCTGCACACCCCGAGCCACCGCTTACTGAAAAAATGCGCATCCTTGCTTACCTCGGCGCTGATGCGACCAAGTTCAGAAACTTTGACGCGCAGACTCACGAGGCGGCGCTGGCCATGAAGCTGGCTGCTGTGAGCAGCGACGGCAAGGCGGTGACCCAATCATTCGCCCACGTGCAGGAAAGCTGCTTGGGCTGCCACCAAGCTTTCCGTAAACCTTTCGTGGAGCATTTTTATGGAGCACGCTAAAACATGCCAGCGCCCCATCAGCCTCGAAAGACGGCTTGCGGCAACTTACCTGGTAGCTGGTCTGGTCACCGCCGGTCTGGCCGGCTGCGCCGCCGGCCCTGATTTTCAGCGTCCCACCGCACCCGATGTGGCTCGCTACACTGCAACACCGGTAGCTGATAGAACCGTGTCCGCTCCCACGCAGTTCGGCGAAACACAACGTCTAGTCGAAGGGCTTCCGATCGAAACGCAATGGTGGCAAAGCTTGGGTTCATCCGCACTCGACGGACTGATAAACGAAGCTTTCCATGTCAGCCCGACGCTGGCGAGCATCAGCGCCAATTTGCGACAGGCGCAGGAGCTTCTTGCCGCACAGGCGGGCTCGACGCAATATCCACAGGTAGATGTCGCACTGGGATCTCAGCGCCAGCAAATGAGTCCCAGTAGCCAAGGGTTGAGCGGAGACGCACGTCAATTCAGCCTCTACAACGCCAGCGTTGGCGTGCATTACAACCTCGATCTGGCTGGCGGCAACCGGCGCGCACTCGAAGCCTTGGCTGCTCGCGCCGACTACCGTCGCTTCGAACTGAATGCTGCGCGCCTGGCCCTTGCCGGCAACATGGCAACCGCTGCCATAACCCGAGCACGCCTCGCCGCGCAACTAGAAGCCACTACTGCCATTTTGCGCGTGCAGGATGAGCAACTGCGCCTAGCCCATGAACGCGTGCGTATCGGTCAGGCCTCACCTGATGAAGCGTTGAGCCTACAAGCTCAGGCGGAGCAAACGCGGGCAGAACTGCCTGCGCTGCGTAAACAACTGCAACAAACCGAACATCTACTGGCGGTGCTAGCCGGTCGTGCCCCAGGCACGGGTGGCATCCCGGCCTTCACTCTGGCCGATTTCACTCTACCCGTCGAGATGCCGCTCGTCGTGCCCTCAGAACTGGTGCGCCGCCGACCGGATATCCAGGCGTCAGAGGCGCTGTTGCATGCGGCCAATGCAGACTATGGTGTGGCTGTCGCCAAGCTCTACCCACAGATCAACCTGAGCGCCAACCTTGGTTCTCAGGCGCTGACCACCGGTGCCCTGTTCGGTGGTGGTTCGGCAGTGTGGGGCCTGGTTGCGCAGCTCACCCAGCCTCTTTTTAATCCAGGGCTACCCGCTGAAAAAAGAGCGGCGCTCGCCGCTTTTGATGCCGCCGTAGCCAATTACCAGAGCGTCGTATTGGAGTCTTTGCGTAACGTCGCCGACACCCTGCGCGCGGTGGAAAGCGATGCACAAACTTTGACTGCCCTCGCTGCCGCTGATATGGCTGCACAGGCCTCCTTGCAGTCGGTCGAGCGGCAATACCGGCTGGGCGCGGCCAGCTACCTGCAACTGCTCATCGCGCAGCAACAGGCACAGTCAATCCGGATCAATATGGTTGCGGTCCAGGCACAACGCCTAGTCGATAGTGTTGCTTTATATCAGGCCCTGGGAGGTGGTGTCAGTTAAGACTAACCCTAACCTGATGTCAGATGTTGAGCACAAACAACGTCAGAGTAGGGTATTAATTTATATTTATTGACACATTCAGCCAAGGGTAATAGATTTCATCCTGACATTTTTACCTTTGGAGGCATCTTGCAAGGTCAACGTATCGGCTACGTTCGCGTCAGCAGCTTCGACCAGAATCCTGATCGACAACTGGAACAAATAGAAGTCGGCAAGGTATTCACCGATAAGGCTTCAGGCAAGGACACACAACGTCCCGAACTTGAAAGGCTGCTGGCCTTCGTCCGCGAGGGCGACACCGTGGTGGTGCATAGCATGGACAGGTTGGCACGCAACCTTGATGACCTGCGCCGCATCGTCCAAGGGCTGACACAACGGGGCGTGCGCATGGAGTTCGTCAAAGAAGGGCTAACGTTCACCGGCGAGGACTCACCGATGGCCAATCTGATGCTGTCGGTCATGGGAGCCTTTGCTGAGTTCGAGCGCGCTCTGATCCGCGAACGTCAGCGCGAGGGAATCGTGCTGGCTAAGCAGCGCGGGGCCTACCGGGGACGAAAGAAATCGCTGAACAGCGAACAAATTGCCGAGTTGAAACGGCGAGTTGCGGCAGGCGACCAGAAAACCTTGGTGGCCCGTGACTTCGGCATCAGCCGCGAAACCTTGTACCAGTACCTGCGGGAAGACTGACCATGCCACGCCGCTCAATCCTGTCCGCCACCGAGCGCGAAAGTCTGCTGACACTGCCAGATGCCAAAGACGAACTGATACGGCACTACACGTTCAACGAAACCGACCTGTCGGTGATCCGTCAGCGTCGCGGCGCCGCGAATCGATTGGGCTTCGCCGTGCAGCTTTGCTACTTGCGATTCCCTGGCATCTTCTTGGGCGTCGATGATCCTCCATTTCTGCCCCTGCTGCGCATGGTGGCCGCACAACTCAAGGTGCCGGTGGAAAGCTGGAACCATTACGGCCAGCGCGAGCAGACACGGCGGGAGCACTTGGTCGAGCTGCAAACGGTGTTTGGATTCAAGCCCTTCACCATGAGTCATTACCGGCAAGCCGTGCATACATTGACCGAACTGGCCTTGCAAACAGACAAAGGCATTGTGCTGGCCAGCACCCTTGTTGAAAACCTGCGGCGGCAGAGCATCATCCTACCCGCCATGAATGCCATCGAGCGCGCAAGCGCCGAGGCCATTACCCGTGCCAACCGAAGCATCCATGCGGCATTGGCCGATTCCTTGATACCTGTCCATCGCCAGTGCCTGGACGAACTGCTCAAGCGCAAGGATGGTAGCAAAATGACGTGGCTAGCGTGGCTGCGCCAATCGCCCGCCAAGCCAAACTCGCGCCACATGCTTGAACACATCGAACGCCTCAAAGCCTGGCAGGCGCTTGACCTACCTGCTGGCATCGAACGGCAGGTACACCAAAACCGCTTGCTCAAGATCGCCCGCGAAGGCGGCCAGATGACGCCCGCCGACCTGGTCAAGTTCGAGTCGCAGCGGCGTTACGCCACCTTGGTAGCACTGGCCATCGAGGGCATGGCCACCGTCACTGATGAAATCATCGACCTTCACGACCGTATCATCGGCAAGCTGTTCAATGCGGCCAAGAACAAGCATCAACAGCAGTTCCAGGCTTCCGGCAAGGCGATCAACGACAAGGTGCGGATGTATGGGCGCATCGAGCGCACGCTGTTCATTCTGGATTGGCTGCAAAGCGTGGAGCTGCGCCGCCGCGTCCATGCGGGGCTGAATAAGGGCGAGGCGCTGGACGACACGTTGCTGCAATATCTGTCCCCGCTGGGGTGGGAGCATATCAACCTGACCGGCGATTACCTATGGCGCAGCAGTGCCAAG
>JGI20225J20221_1001582_pt2 | contig 16539 bp, 14 predicted proteins | sample BioMet4_FD_20221 | JGI IMG/M metagenome (IMG submission 20221) | reverse complement strand
AAGGGTACATCAATAGAGCCATTCAGCGATGAAGATGTCTTGACCATGGCCGATACGCTGAACCAGCGTCCACGTCGCATTCTTGGCTACCATACACCAACGGAACTATTCGACCGTTTTCTCGATGAAGTTTATGCTATTGATAATGTTTCTTGATTATATCGGTGTTCAATTTGCACTTGCAATTTACCATTATTTTTCTATTATACCATAAATTCAAATATCATATTTGCTATTTATTGAATGTTTAATACACCGTTATCTCCAACTTTAGTCACTTCATCAGTTTGGGGTGGAAAAGGCCGTGGGTTCAAATCCCGCCGCTCCGACCATATTTGATATTTATTGGGCTAGAGAGCCTTGCAGACAATGTCTGCAAGGCTCTCTTTTTTTTGCAGAAATAAGGCTGATAAAGGGGGAATTTGTAGAGGAGTTTAGGGAGCCGGAGAGCCGCGAATCCCAAAGGCTCCCCTGCTAGGTGAGTCGCCATCCCCTTGCGAGTGGGACTTTGGGGGCTCCACTGCTAGGGGAGCTGGCGCGCAGCGCCTGAGGGGTTGCTTCGATTGGCTGAACTTTTAGCCTTGGAAAAAAGCCAGGAATCGTGACATAGCAGAGGCCGCTAACCCCTCCGTCACGGCTTCGCCGTGCCACCTCCCCTAGCAGTGGAGGCTTTAGAGCCGCAGCTTCAGATGCATGTGAGTCACCATCCCCTTGCGGGTGGAGCCGCCTCACTCTCCGGCCCCCCATAATCATCTCGACAAATTCCCATTTAACTATACAAAGCAGAATTTCTAATTTTATCGTACTGCTGCTTTTTGATGGGCGGCGTATTCCCTCGCGGCAAACCACAGGCTGATTCCAACGGAAAAAAGAGCCTCCCAGCCAATAAAGCAATACAACAGCCCGATAGCCGCTGCACTGGCGCCGGCCATGAACTTTTCCCAGCGGCGAGGCAGCAGACGGACTGCCGCGGTCATGCCTAATAAATAAATCAGCAGAAAGTTCGCACTGGGAACATTGATCAGGATTTGAAGATCAAAGGAAAAGCTGCAGCTCAATGCCAATACCAGCAGCCCCGCCGGCAAAAAGGCCAGCAGTGCCCGATGGGGTGTCTGAAATCGAGAGTGCAGCCGGGAAAAAGCCCTTGGCAGGCTGCCCTCCCTCGCCTGTGCGTAAACGAGCCGGGAAAAGCCTGCCACATAAATGTGGATAGGACAATAGCAAGCCAGACAGCCAAGGAACGATACCAGTGCCATTGCGCCCGTACCAAAACGAAAGGATATCATCGTCAACAGGGCCGTCAGCGGAGTTCCCATGAGATATACCCCTGTCCCGACTGTCACCAGGGAAACCGCTATATACAGCAGGTTGATGATAAAAGCTGCCAGGCCAAGGCTGCGGGGGATATCCCGGGCAGGATCCTTAAATTCCTCAGCCAGAAAACTGACCATTTCCCAGCCGGTAAAAGCAAAAAAGGTCAGTGCCGAAGCCTGCATTACAGAAACCCAGCCATTCGGCATAAAGGGCTGGAAAGCTGTCCAATGCATTTCTTTGCTTCCCGATAGAATAGCCGCTGCCAAAACAAGCAGAATAAAGCCTACCACGAATACCTGCATACGGCTGGCAAGCTGTATGCCCCGGTAATTCAGGCCTATAGCCAGCACTAGCATAGCACCGGCACACAAATGGACCTCCAGCTGCGACCACTGGAAATAGCTGCCCAGATAATTTGCCCCGATAAGGGCTGTAATCGGCATTCCAAAAGGCAGTGCCGTTATCATCAGAAGGCCCAGCCAACGGCTGCAGGCCTCACCCAGGCCGTGCCGCACATAAGTTGCCATCCCTCCGGCATCAGGAAAACGCACGGCCAGCCGACCAATAATGAAAATCATCGGCAATGTCAAAAGCCCCATCAGAAGCCAGCTCAGCACCGAGGCCGGGCCCGCCATCACCGCAGTAATTGCCGGCAGAACCATGATGCCGGCTCCCAGCACCGCCCCTGTCGTCATCGCTGCTCCGGAGACTACCGTGAGGCTTTTCTTTAAATGCACTGCCTTTTCCATCGCGAAACCACCTTTTCTCCCTTGATTAATCTGTGGCTCTATCTTATCATGGAAGCAGTTCTTTGAAAAATTGATTATTTTGTATATACCAATCGGAATTTCCGATAGATTGGAGGAACCATGCAGATTAAAAATCTTTCCGCTTTTTTATCCGTGGCCCGCACCTTGAATTTCAGCGAAGCATCACGGGCCCTGAACTACGCCCAGTCTACGATTTCAGAGCAGATACGCTGCCTGGAGACCGAGCTGGATACGCAGCTTTTTGAACGTATGGGACGCCGCGTTTTCCTGACAGAGGCCGGGAAAAAGCTGCTGCCCCTGGCAGAAAAAATGGTCCGCAATGAAGAGAACATCCGGCAATTATTTCAAAACCAGGGAAGGATTGCGGGACCGCTGCTCATCGGCGCATCAGAAACCCTGTGTGCCTTCTGGCTGCCGCCGCTGCTTAAAGAATTCTGCCGGCAATATCCGGCGATCGAACCATGTATCAAGGTCGGCTATTGCACTGATTTTCCCGAATGGCTGGTACAGAACCGTATTGACACCGCTTTCAGCCTCCACGATGAAAGTACTGCCCCACACATCCGGCAGCACATCCTGTTTCAGGGCCGCACCGTTTTTATTGCCGCCCCTGATCATCCTCTCAGCAGGGGAACCGTCCTGCCCATTACAGCCCTGGCCGAACAGCCTTTGCTGCTGCCGGAAGGCGAAACCGGTTATCCAATGGAACTCCGGGAGCGGCTCCGCTCGCACGGCGTTGCCACTCGCACCATCCTGGAATTTGGCAGTCTGGATGCCATCAAGCAATGCGCCAAAAACGGACTGGGAATTTCTTTGCTTCCTGAGATTGCCGTAAAGGATGAACTGGCCCGCGGAGAGCTTGTTACCTTTTCCATCGCAGGCATCTCTATTCCACTGCAGGCCCATATGATTTTCCACCAGGACAAATGGTTGTCCCCACAACTGGCAGCCCTGGAAATGTTCATTGTTGAAAAAACCGCTGCAAAAAAATAACCGGCCGGCATCCATAGATAGCGGGCGCCAGCCGGCATCCGCCTTCAAAGCCAGGCTTCAAAGGCGGGAATGTCTAGAATACGTATTTTCTTTCCCTGCACGGCCAGGATGCCATCGGCCTGCATGGCGCTGAGCTCTCTGGACAATGAAGGCCGCGTGGCTGCCAGCAGGGCGGCCAGTTCCTCCCGGCCCACGGGCAGCTCGATCTCCCCCTGCTCGGCTCCCAGCTGGAACAGATACCGGGTGATCTTTCCCCGCAAGGAACCGCTGGCCAGCACCTTCAGGCGATTGTTCATAAAGTAGGCCTTGCCGGCAAAGATCCGCAGCAGATTCTGCCGCAAAAGAGCCGACAAATGCCCGCTCTGGCCCTGCTCCAGGGTAAAGAGCTCGTTGGAAAGCTCCAGCACCTCTGTGTCCCGCACTGCCTCTGCGTACATATCATAGGCCCGCCGGGCAATGAACAGGTAGATCTCTCCGAACATATCCCCCGGCCGTTCGATATCGGCAATGAGGATCTGCCGCCCGGACAGGGTATCCTTCTGGATGCGGATCTGCCCCGACAGCAGGATAAAAAGCTTTTTCGGCTCATCTCCATCATGGAATACGATTTCTCCCCGACGGTATTTGACCCGGCGGGCCGTTCCCTGCCGCAGCAGATCGGCCAGATCCTGTTCGGAGAATCCGGCGGCCAGCTGGCTCTGCTTCAGAGCCCCAATATAGGCTTGCTGCATAGGCTTATTCCTGCACGAGGATCTTGTCGATCTCCGCGATATACATCGTGTGATAGTCGCCTGCAGCATACCATTTCTCATCACTGGCCTTATCGATGAAGCTGGCCGAGTCGAATTCCTGGGCATAGAGCTTTTTGCAAAGCAGGGTGATCCTGGCCTCGGCAAAATACATACGGCCATCATCCTGTACAGGCGTCAGGCCCGCCTTGGCAATCTTGTCCTCATCCCGCCCGGACACAGAACCGAAATAGCTCATCATCTTCCGGCGATCCTCATTGAATACCGACAGGGAAAAACCTTCTGCTCCATCAATGAACTCCTTGGTGTAGCGCTGGGGCCGGATCACGATAAAGGCCACGTTCTTGCCCCACATAACACCCAGGCCACCCCAGGATGCCGTCATCGCATTGGCCCGGCCATCCTTCTCTGCGGTAACCAGCAGCCAATCCTTGCCAATCGTCTTAAAGGGACTGTAGGCGAATTCCTCCGCCGATATTTCCTTGTATGCCATTCCAATTCCTCCTAAATCACTCAGATATATTTCTATTGTAGGTGGTTTTCAGGGAAAAAGCAATTTCTACATTTTAATCAAATCAGAATTTTTCCGACTTATCCACAGTTTTGCCGGGGATATCTTTATTTTTCTGTGGATAAGTCTGTGGTTTTTGTTGGTTATCCACAGTTTTTGTTTTTCCAGCTCCTAAAAAACCTTCCCGAACCCACTCCATATATCCCTGGATAAAGTTTTCTGCGTTTTAGATTCTTTTAGCGAAGGACACAAAAAACTCCCAACCAAAAATACACCACAAATGGAAAAATTGGATGTTTTTTCCAAAATAAAAAGGCCCTGCCATAAGGACAGGACCTGACTGCGCACCCTCAGGTGAACAGCGAATATACAATCTGGTGCTCGGACTGGGACTCGAACCCAGGACCCCCGCCATGTGAGGGCGATACTCTAACCGGCTGAGCTATCCGAGCAATGCTTCAAGCACGTATATTATTATACACCAAATAATGAATATTTACCATATATTTATCAAAAAACTTTGCTCCAAACAAAAAGCCGCGGCAGAAGAACTATCCTTCCCGCCGCAGCTGTCATATCCATATGGTGGGGTTAACAGAATTCGAATCTGTGACCTCCTCGATGTCAACGAGACACTCTAACCAACTGAGCTATAACCCCTTAGTACATAAAAGATTATACCATAGGTATCCATATCCACGCAAGATAGGCCGAAAATTTTTCTAAGGCTGTTTTAACAGCTGTTTCCACCGGCAGCAGGAGGAAAAACTGATATATTAGAAGAAAACCTCTTGTTTGTTCCCTATGTATTTGGTAGTATTATGTAGATGGGCCTAGCCGATAAGGCCTATTCTATTTTGTTGAAAAGGAGGGGGTACGGATGGGACATAAACGATATTTCCTGTCCTTTTGGGCTGTACTGCTGCTGTTCCTGCTGTCAGTGACGCCCCTGGTCCATGCGGAACGCCTGGTACGGGTGGGCTGGTACAATTATCCGCCCCTTTCCAGCTACAATCCGGAAAAGCTGCCGGCTGGCAGCACCAGTCTGGAAGATATCCCCGGCGTCTACGGCGGCTACAACTATGAGTACCTGCGCATGATCAGCCAGATTAACGGCTAGCATCTGCAGTTTATCTACGGCACCATCACCGAATCTTTGGATCGGCTCCAAAGGGGTGAGGTGGATATTGTCGGCGGTGTGGGAAAAACCCCTGCCCGTGAGAAAAAATTTGCTTTTCCAGTCAATAGCTCCCTGCGAACCTCCATCGGACTCATTGCCCGAAATGATGATCCCCGGTTTACCATGAATGATTTTGCCCGCTTCAACGGCATGCGTGTAGGTGCAGTGATCAGCACCAATCCGCTTTTCCATATCCAGCAGTGGGGTGCCCAGCGTCAGCTGCAGCTGAATTTCGTCTACTTCACTACCTTTCCGGAAATGTATGCCGCACTGGATGCGGGCACCGTGGATGCTGTGGCGGACAGCCTCATCGCTCCGCAGCCCCGCTACAAGATTCTGGCCAGTATGGAGTCCCAGGGGGGCTATTTCATCGGCAATAAAAACAATCCCCAGCTCATGCAGGAACTGGACGATGCCATTACCCAGATCCAGTATCTGAAGCCAGGCTATCAGGAATCCCTGTCCTCCAAATATCTCTATTCCCAGTCCTACAGCAGCTTTACACTGAGCCGCCGGGAACAGGAATACCTGGATCAGCTGCTGGCCTCCGGCAAGCCGCTGCGGGTCTCCTTCTCTGCCGACTGGTTCCCCATCGAATATTTTGATGGGCCCAACGGCGCGGTACGCGGCATCATGGCGGATGTCTTTGCACGCATCAGCCAGCTCACCGGCCTGCAGTTTGAATACGTCCGGGAAAACGATCTTTCAGCCCCCGCTGACCAGGTGGATATCATCGCCACCATGAACACGGACTTCGCCTGGGGCGACCAGCATAACGCTTACCTGACCCAGTCCGTATTCGATGTCCCCATCTTCATGGTAAGCCTGCCGGATTCCCAGAATCTTGATGTAGTGGCCGTCCGGCAGAAATCCCATCTGACAAAAAGCGTCAAGGAACGGCTGGCCCAGGAGGGAGATGAGGTACGGTACCTGGAGGTCAGCCAGGCCTCCGACTGCATGGATGCTCTGCTGGATGGCCGGGCCGGCCGCACCTATGTCAGCGCCTACGAGCTCAACTACTACATGAATCAGAATAAATTCAGCCATCTGAAGCTTCAGCCGGTTCCCGGCTTTTCTGAATCCAGCAGCATCGGTATCTCCAAAAACGCGGATCCAATGCTCTGCTCCATCCTCTGCCAGGCACTGCACAGCATCTCCCCGGCGGAGATGAACAGCATCATTTTGAAGAATACCACCTTCAGCCCCAATCGTGACCTGCTGGACTTCATCTACGCCTATCCCCTTGGCACACTGGCGGCAGTAGCGCTGCTGTTCCTGCTGGGCGGAACCATATTCTTCTACTACAGCAATCGGAAAAGCGAACGGCTGCGGCTGCAGCTGCGGGATACACTGAACAGCCGCATGTCCCTTTTGCAGGCCAATAAAGAGCTCAGCCACCTGAGCCAGTATGATTCCCTGACCGGTATCCCCAACCGCCGCGGCCTGGATGAATTTTTAGACCGGGTCTATGCGGACAGCGAGCAGCTCACCCTGGTGATGATGGACATTGATGAATTCAAGAAATTCAACGATACCTATGGCCACCTGGCTGGAGACAATGCCCTGACCGCCACCGCGAAGGTCCTGGAACATAATGCCCTGGTCACCGGAGGCTTTACGGCCCGCTATGGCGGTGAGGAATTCATCTGGATCGATACCCTGCATGTACGCAGGGCTGTGCTGAACATCCTCAAAAATATCCAACGGGATCTGGCTCAGGAAAACATCCTGCACGAAGCCACAAAGCCTGGACGGCTGACCCTGAGCATGGGCTATGCTGAAAAGCAGCAGGGAGAGTCCCTAACTGAACTGATCCAGCGGGCTGATACCGCACTCTACGCTGCCAAGCGCGGCGGCAGAAATCAAATTATCCATGCGAAAACAACGGACTAAAGAAAGAAGGTTTCCCCTTTGAAGGATTTACTCGATGTACATATGCATACCATTGCCAGCGGCCACGCCTACAGTTCCCTGCGGGAGATGATCACCGCAGGCAAAGCCAGGGGACTGCAGCTCATGGGAATCAGTGAACACGCCCCCTTGATGCCCGGCACCTGCTCCGATATCTATTTCTGCAATTTCCAGATCATCCGTCCGGAGGCCTTCGGTATCCAGCTTCTCATGGGAGCGGAACTCAATATCAGGGATTTCACCGGCAAAACGGATATCACCCCCCGCATACGCAGCCATATTGATTACGCCATCGCCAGCCTCCATGATGTCTGCATCGATCCCGGCACGCAGGAACAGAATACCGCCGCCGTGATTGGTGCCATGCGGGATCCCCTGGTAAAGATCATCGGCCATCCGGACAACAGCTTTTTCCCGCTGGACTATGAGGCGGTGGTCCAGGCCGCCAGAGAAAACCACGTGCTGCTGGAGGTCAATAACAGTTCCTACCGTCCCGGAGGTTCCCGCCCCAATTCCCGGGCCATCGGACGCCGGATGCTGGAGCTCTGCAAAGCCCAGGGTGTCTCCGTGATTATGGGCAGCGATGCCCATATTGACCTGGATGCGGGCAATCATGAGTATTCCCTGTCCCTGCTGCAGGAAATCGACTTCCCGGAAGAACTGGTGGTCAATACCAGCCTGGAGGCTTTCCGTTCCTTTCTCTGATTTCCTGTCCCCGGGAGACGGACAAATACAGGAATCCTAATCCCATATATGAAAAATCACAGTATTATCCGACATAAATAAGCATTACTCAAAATAAAATAAAGTATATATGTATTTTTACATATAAAATAAAGGTAATTCCTGTCCGCGTTTTTTTGACGCGGATTTTTTCTTTCTCTATAATGGATGAAGTAAACTTCAAGAAAGAACAGGTGTTATCCATGAATCTTTTTCGTACGAAAAGTATTGAACAAATGCGCAGCATGGCGGCTTCCTCAGGCATGGTCAAGAGCCTGGGCGCCTTTGATCTCATACTGCTGGGCATCGGCTGCGTCATCGGCACAGGCATTTTTGTATTGACCGGAGTGGCTGCGGCCAAATACGCGGGTCCGGCCGTAATCGTTTCCTTCATTATCTCCGGTCTGGCCTGCGCGCTGGCCGGACTGGCCTATGCGGAGTTCTCCTCCATTGTTCCCGCCTCCGGCAGTGCCTATACCTATACCTATGCCTCCCTGGGCGAGTTCATCGCCTTCCTGGTAGGCTGGAACCTGATTCTGGAGTACACGGTCACCGCCAGTGCGGTAGCCTCCGGCTGGTCCGGCTACGTCACAGGCCTGCTGAAATCCGCGGGGATTTCCGTTTCCCCCATGCTTACCCTGGTACCGGCAGATGGCGGCATCATCAACCTGCCAGCCATTTTCATCACGCTGCTGCTCTCCTTTTTCCTCATCCATGGAACCCAGGAAAGCACCAAGCTCAATCGTGTCCTGGTATTCGTAAAACTGGCGGCGGTATTCATTTTCCTGCTGCTGGCCGGTCCCCATGTGAATACGGCAAACTGGGAGCCCTTCATGCCCTTTGGCTTCTCCGGCATCGCCGGCGGCGCCGCCATTGTCTTCTTTGCCTATATCGGCTTTGATGCAGTGGCTACCTCCGCCGAGGAATGCAAAAATCCTGCCCATGACCTGCCCATCGGCATCATCGGCTCGCTGATCGTCTGCACCCTGCTCTACGTGGTCGTAGCCGCGGTGCTCACCGGCATCGTTCCCTATACGGAGCTCAACAACCCGGAGCCGGTGGCTTTCGCCCTGCGCTATATCGGCTACAACATCGGTTCAGCCCTGGTGGGTGTAGGCGCCATCGCCGGCATCACCACTGTACTGCTGGTACTGCTCTACGGCCAGGCCCGCATCTTCTTTGCCATGAGCCGTGACGGCATGGTACCCGCAAAGATCTGCAAAATCCACCATCGTTATCATACACCTTATATCGTGACCATTCTCGGCGCGATTTTCGTATCCCTGATTTCCGGCTTTGCTCCCATCGGCATCATTGCTGAGATGGCCAACATCGGAACGCTGAGCGCTTTCCTGATTGCCGCCATCGGCGTGCTGGTGCTGCGGGTCACCAAGCCGGAGCTGCCCCGGACCTTCCGCTGCCCGGCCGTCTGGCTCATTGCTCCGCTGGCAGTAGCTGCCTGCGGCTATCTCATGTACAACCTGCCGCTGGACACCTGGATCCGCTTCGTTGTCTGGTGCGCAGCCGGCTGCGCGGTATATTTCAGCTACAGCTACCAGCACAGCAGCCTGGGACAGCAACAGGCCGCTGAAGAGGATGAAGAACCGGACCGCGACCCGGAATCCGATATGGATTGAAGCGGCTGCGCTTCCAAGAGATATCCTGCTTTTAGGATATCTCTTTTTTGACTTATTTTAGTACTTGATATAAAATCATAAAAGGTGACTTTTCATATCTCTGTCCGGCAATGCTTGCCGAACGCCAATCTATGTACAGAAGAGAGTGTTTTTTACTATGTTCGTCCACGAACTCATACAAAGCGGTTCCGAGCAGGATATCGCCATCATCGATGGGGATCGACGGCTGACCTACGGTGAGCTGCGGGAAAAAACCGAAGCCTGCCGCCGGCGGCTTCATGCTGCCGGTCTCCGTACCGGTGACCGGGCCGGTATCTTCTCCCGCAACCGGGCCGAATACATCTGCGCCTATCTCGCTATTGCCTCCCTGGGAGCTATTGCCGTCCCTATCAATTTCCAGCTCAGCATGCGGGAAACCGCCTATATCGTTAAAAATGCCGATATCCATCATCTCATCACGGACCGCCCGCTGAACCTGGATGCTGCTCTGCAGGCCGTCCGCCATGAGGGGGACCTGGCCCAGCACGATATCGGGGAAATAGCCCAATCCACAACCCTGCCCGCCGCACCGCCGCTGCCGGAGGATTTCCCTGATACCTCCCCCTGTGTCATCATCTATACCTCCGGGACCACCGGAGTGCCCAAAGGCGCGGTGCTCTCCCATCGGAACCTCACCCGCAACTCGGAAATGCTGCAAGAGGTACTGCACATCCAGCCCCAGGACAATGTGCTCTGCGTACTGCCTATGTACCACTGCTTTGCCTGGACCTGCTCGGTGATCAACCCGCTGAACTACGGCGCGTCCATCACCATTCTGGACAGCTTCGCCCCCAAGGAAACCATTGATATCATCCGGCGGGAAAAGGTCAGCGTGCTCTACGTCGTTCCCTCCATCTGTTCCCTGCTCACGAAGCTGGCGTCCCTGGAAGATATCGCCAGTGTGCGCTACGTGATCATCGGCGGCACTACCCTGCCGCTGCAGATTGCCCGCAATTTCACCGCGAAATTCGGCGTGGACATCATGGAGGGCTACGGCCTGTCCGAGGCCTCCCCGGTGGTGGCCGTAAATCCTCCCAACGGAGTAAAGATCGGCTCCATCGGTCTTCCGCTGCCGGATATCCAGGTCCGGACAATAGATGCCAACGGACAGGATGTTCCGGTAAATGAAAGCGGCGAACTGCTGGTCCGGGGCGATATGGTCATGCTGGGCTACTGGAAGCTGCCCGATGACACCGCGGCCACCCTGCAGAACGGCTGGCTCCACACCGGCGATATCGCCCGTCAGGATGAGGATGGCTACCTTTACATCGTAGACCGCCTGAAGGACATGATCATCAGCATGGGGGAAAATATCTATCCCCGGGAAATCGAGGAGCTGGTCTACGCTTACCCTGGCATCCATGAGGCCGCGGTCATCGGCATCGAAGACAAGCTGCGCGGGCAGGCCGGCTCCTGCTTCTACAGCGTGCAGGAGGGACAGCAGGTGGATGTGCGGGCAATGAAAAAATACCTGCAGCAGAATCTTGCCCTCTACAAGATACCCCGGGAATTCCACGAACTGCCGGAGCTTCCCCGGACTGCCACCGGAAAGATTGCCAAACGGGAAATACTCCCCGCTTACCAGGCCCAAAAGGCCGCGGCGAAGCCTAAAGCCTAAAAACAGTCATATGGATACGTAAATGAAATGACACCCGGAAATCAGACTTGAAAGGTCTGGCTTCCGGGTGTCATTTTTGGGAGAACGATTTCCGCTTTATTCCCCATCCTCAGTAAAAAACACCCGGATGAGGTCGGTGATGGCTTCCTGGTCACGCCGGCCCATGGTTTCACGGGCGGAATGCATGGCCAGCATGGGAATGCCGATATCCATGGTACGGATCGGCACAAGGGCGGAGGCAATGGAGCCCAGGGTGGAGCCGCCGGGGATATCCGAACGGTTCACAAACTGCTGGCAGGGGATATGGTGCTGGCGGCAGAGCTCCAGCACCACCGCCACCGCCTCCGCATCGCCGGCATAGGCCTGGCTCGCAGCCTGCTTCAGCACCAGGCCGCCATTGAGGATAGGCTTATTGGTGAGATCCGCCTTGTCCAGGTAGTTCGGATGCAGACCATGGGCCACATCCGCCGAAAGCATAAAACCCCGCCCGATATCGGCAAATAACTGCTCCTTCGTAAAGCCCCGGAGCAGATACAGCCGTTCCAGCAGCTGCATGAGCACCGCTGAGCCGGCGCCCTGTTTGGTACGGCTCCCCACCTCTTCATTATCGAAGAGGGCAATGAGCTGGATGCCCTGGCACCCGGCTCCCGCCAGCAGTCCGTCGATACAGGCCTTCACCGAGGTAAGATTATCCAGCCGCGGCGAAGAAATGAACTCCTCTGCAATGCCCAGGCAGCAGCCGGCCTCCATCGGATATACGGTGAGCTCATAGGAGAGGATTTCCTCCGGCTTGCAGCCCAGTTCCCGGGCCAGCATTTCGCTGAAAAAGGCCTTGTTCATGCCCTCCCGCTCAAACATAGCCGCCAGGGGCAGCATCTCCGTCTGCCGGTTCAGGGCCACCCCCTCATTGACCTTGCGGTTCATGTGAATGGCCAGGCTCGGAATCGTCATCAGCGGCCGGGCAAAATCCACCAGAACACTTTCCGGCGAGAAAGCGTCCTGGCCGCGGAGCACCACCCTGCCCGCCAGAGACAGAGGCCGATCCTGCCAGGTACTCAGGATAAGGCCGCCATAGCTTTCCACATTCAGGCTGCCGTAGCCCTCCCGGCAGATTTCAGCCGCGGGCTTGATCCGAAAACAGGGAAAATCCGTATGAGCGGCGGCCAGGCGCAGGCCCCGGCTGCCCTCAGCCCCCAGGCGGAAAGCCAGCAATGCGGAGCCATAAACCTCGGCAAAGTATTGCCCGCCAGGCTCCAGCGACCACGCATCCCCCAGGGACAGCTCCTTAAAACCGCCCGCAGCCAAAAGATCCTTGGCGCTCTTCACTGTATGGAAAGGGGACGGGCTGTTTGCGATGAATTCCAAAAGTCCTTCTACTGTCTTATCCATAAAAATCTTCCTCCTCAAAATATCCTCATTATAAGGATACTACGAATTCCAAGGCTTGGCAAAATCCCTTCCGGCCACAGGATTCAGAAAGCTTTCTTTTCTTTACAATTCCTCCCAGACTGAGTACAATGAATATGCTTCATATTTTTTCTGTTTGGAGGAACACAAATGAAATACACTGCTTTTTCCGCCCGTTCCATGGCCCTGGCGGCCATGCTGGGCGCACTTTCAGCCGTGCTTATGGTATTGGAGCTTCCCCTGCCCTTTGCACCCGCTTATATGAAATTCGATATCTCAGACCTGCCTGCTCTTTTCGCCGGATTTTTCCTGGGACCCATGAGCGGCAGCCTGGTGGCAGGCATCAAGATCCTGCTGAAGCTGCTGCTGAAGGGCACTGATACCGCCTTTGTAGGAGAATTCATGAACCTCCTGTGCAGCCTGGCCTTCATGCTGCCAGCCGCTTTTTTCTACCAGTACCGCCACACTAAGCGCGGTGCCCTGCTAGCGGTCATACTGGGAACTATTCTCGCCAGCGTCTTTGCCGTATTTGCCAATCTCTATGTGGCGCTTCCCATGTACGTGGAGCTTTACGGTATTCCAATGGGAACTATTCTCGCCATGACTCAGGCCGTAAATCCGCTGGTACAGGATATGGATACCTTTCTGCTCTTCTGTATCCTGCCCTTTAATCTGATCAAATACACCATTACCTCATTGTTCACCTATCTTTTGTACAAGCGCATCGGCAATGCCCTGCGCCGCCAGCTGGCCGCAAGGGCTGTCAACTAAAAATAAAGGAGCTGATCTGCTATGGATACACCACTGCTCATAAAAAAAGCCATTACCTTCGATCATGGCGATGCCCGCCGCATTCAGCATTTTCTGAAGGTACACGCCTATGCCGCCCTCATTGGCCGGCTGGAGGGCCTGTCCCCGGATATCCAGGAGATTCTGGAGGCTGCAGCCATCCTGCATGATATAGGCATCCATGCCGCTGAGGAAAAACACGGCAGCTCCGCCGGGAAATATCAGGAAATCGAAGGACCGGCTCCCGCCAGGGAAATCCTTACGGCGCTGGGCGGCTTTTCCCCGGCTTTCATAGACCGGGTCTGCTTCCTCATCGCCCATCACCATACCTACAAAAATGTGGATGGCCCGGATTACCAGATCCTGCTGGAAGCGGACTTCCTGGTAAACGCCTATGAGGATCAGCTGTCCTCCCAGGCCATCCGCTCCTTCCGCGGCCAGGTGTTCCGCACCGCCAGCGGCTGTATGCTTCTGGACACGATCTACGAAAATTGAACCATTTGGAAAAGCGGTGCCGCAGCAGAGAACTCCCTGCTGCGGCACCGCTTTTGTCGTTAAATATATTTTTTACAGGCAGCCACTCTCAGGCCCGGCTATGCTGCATCCGGCGCAGTGCCTGCTGCCGATGATAGGGCATGATCATCAGATAGAAGAATACCAATGCCCCGGCCTCGCCCAGCACCATGATCAGGGCCATGGGCATGGCCGTATTGCTGCCCGCAATACCTACCAGCGGCGCCATGATGCCGCCGGAAATCATGGAAAAGAAACCGATCAGGGCCGATGCGCTGCCCGCATTTTTCCCCTGGGTCTGCATGGCCAGGGAAAAACTGGCCGCACCCATGATGGAAATCATGGAGATGGTCACGATGAGCGCCAGGATCACCAGCGGCAGCGGCGCCTTGAAATAAAAGGCCCCAAAGATCAGCAGGCTGCCGACGAATCCCTGCACCAGTGACCAGCGCAGCATGCTCACATCGGATACCCGCCCCGCCAGCCGGGCCGGCAGAGCCCCTGCCAGCGCAATGCAGATGCCGATTCCGCCGAAGATGCCGCTGTAGGTCTGGGCCGACACTTCATAGATGTTCTGGAACACAAAGGATGAGCCGGAAATATAGGCAAAGAAGGCCGCAAAGACAAAACACTGCATGAAACAGTGGCCGAGGAAATACTTATTGGTCAGCAGCTGCCCAAAGCTTTTGAAGCTGGAGCGAATACCTTTGATTCGCTGAGCCGATGGCAGCGTTTCCCGGAAAAGCAGGGACGCCCCCACCAGCAGCAGGCCGATGACAGCCAGCAGCGCAAAGATGCCCCGCCAGGAGGTGAACAGCAGAATCTGCCCGCCGATCACCGGAGCCAGGATAGGTGCCAGTCCATTGACCAGCATCAGCATGGAAAAGAACTTAGTGAGCTGCGGCCCCTCGCAGATATCCCTGGCAATGGCCCGGGCAATCACGATGCCGGCGGCGCCGGCCAGTCCCTGGATGAACCGGAAGACCAAAAACAGGGTGATGGACTTGGCGAATACGCAGACCAGCGACGACAGGGCGAAGATGCCCATACCCACGATCAGCGGCAGCCGCCGCCCCTTCATATCACTGATGGGGCCGGCAAAGATCTGCCCGATGGCCATGCCTGCCATGGTCATGGTCAGCGTGAGCTGGATCAGGGAAATGCCCACGCCGAATTCCTCCGGCATGAAGGGCAGGCTGGGCAGATACATATCCGTAGACAGCGGCGCCATGGCCGCCAGGGTTCCTAAAAAAACAGTCAGCCATAAAAGGCTCTTCTTTTCTTTGACGTGCATAAAATTTTCCTCCTGTATACAATTGCTGCGCTCAGGGCATAATGGCCCTGGCAAAGCACTGAGCGCCAAAAAGCACCTCTTCCTCCTTGCTCACGGAAGTCACCGGACCGTAAACGTCCATAAGCTTGTTGCAAAAGATACCAAAATTGAAACTCATGAAATGGATGGCCAGCTTTTCGTTATCCGCCTGGACAATCCTGCCCCGGCGATACATCTCATCGAAATACTCCATGAAGAATTCCTTCAGCCGCGTGGGATCCTGCTTCACATCGATGCCGTATTCCAGCAGCTTGCGGCTTTCCTTGAAGCGTATCAGGATGGCCTTTTCATTGCGCAGGTTGAAATCATACTGCATGCGGGCCAGCAGCACCAGATCGTGCTCCAGCTCCCAGGTCAGCTGCTCCCGCAGGCCGTTCTCGATGGGATACTCAAAGGAATAATGCTGAATGATAGCTGCCAGGATCGCATGCTTCGAGCCATAATGCCGGAACACCGACATCTCGCTCACCCCCGCCGCCAGCGCAATATCCTTGGTGGTGGTTTCCTTGTAGCCATTATCCGCTATAAGATTCGTCGCCGCCGTCAATATGTGTTCCTTCGTCGATAGCTTCTCCACTTCCATAACCTCACTTTGTTTGTTAGTGCTAACTAACATTATAACGGCAAAAAATTTTTTTGTCAAAGATTATGGGAATGTTGAAGGAAGGTCTGGCTGATAAATGGGAATTTGTAGGGGTGACTATGGGGGCCGGAGAGTGAAGAGGGCTCTCCTCATTCTCCGGTGGTGGCACTTACTTATAAGGCTGCGGCTCCAAGGCCTCCACTGCTAGGGGAGGTGGCACGGCGAAGCCGTGACGGAGGGGTTAGCGGCCTCTGCTATGTTGCGATTTTCGGCTTTTTTCCAAGGCTAAAAGCTCAGCCGATCGAAGCAACCCCTCAGGCGCTGCGCGCCAGCTCCCCTAGCCGGGGAGCCAAAAAACCTCACCCACAAGGGGATGGCGACTCGCACGCAGCTAAAGCTGCGGCTCCAAAGCCTCCACTGCTAGGGGAGGTGGCACGGCGAAGCCGTGACGGAGGGGTTAGCGGCCTCT
>JGI20225J20221_1002088_pt1 | contig 16540 bp, 10 predicted proteins | sample BioMet4_FD_20221 | JGI IMG/M metagenome (IMG submission 20221) | reverse complement strand
ACATTTCAGCCATTATGCACAGTAAATGATTATGTATAGTAGATAACCAAAAGTCTTTTATACAAAAAATGGAGAATCAAGAACTATACATAATCTTTTTGCATTTTATTAAGAGCAGCAATTTTGCTACTCTTAATAAAATATTTAGTTATGAGACCATTATCAAAATTCAGCATTCTTTCACTGGATGCATTAACCGCCTCAGTTAGTAATTACATGTCAGCACATTTTCTTCGGTCAGAAGTCACAATCCGTAATTATTATTGGGTTTGGCGAAAGTTGGACCGATATATGTTAGAAAACAATATTGACAATTACACACCTCCGGTAGGAAAAGCTTTTTTAAGTCAACACTTTGGATTAAATCAGGATTATCGTAAACTCTCTACCTCCAATAAAAATTTGATCAGAGCGATTAAAATTTTGTCGGAATACCAATCAACCGAGATTGTAAAACCATTAAAGCTAGAGATGTTATTTTATGGAGAAATAGGGGCTTTAATGCAATCCTATATTAACACCTGTCGCTTGAGACGTTTAGTTCCGAACGCAATAGATCGATATGAGAGAACTCTCTATAGATTTATTTGTTATCTGAATGAAACTAAAGTATATGAGATTAAGGATATTAAGACTGTTCACATCTTACTATATTTTAATAACCTTGATGCTCAGGTAAAGTCTCTTATACAAAATGCTAGTTCCATATTGAAGTTATTTTTCTCTTACTTGTATGACAATAACTATACGAATAATAATTTATCTCTAGTTGTTCCACGTCATAATATCAGGGAACAACCCAAATTACCATCATATTACTCAAAAGATGAAATAGAAAAACTATTACAATCAATAGAGCGGAGCAGTGATTTAGGAAAACGTGACTATGCCATAATTTTATTGGCAGCCCGACTTGGATTGAGAGCTTCGGATATTTGTAATCTAAAGTTTACAAATATTATATGGGACAGAAGCCTCATAGAATTGGTTCAAAACAAAACCGGGAAACGGATAGAATTGCCACTACTCACAGAATTAGGGAACGCAATTATTGATTATTTAAAATTCGCACGACCAAAATCAAAAGAACCGTATATTTTCTTAAGGGCAAAGGCTCCTTTTACCCGACTTTATAGTGCCGCCATAACCTCTATTGTCCATAAGAATCTTGTTCATGCAGGAATAAATATTGAGAACAGAAGACATGGAGCACATGCCTTGAGGCATTCATTGGCCGGTGTATTACTCGAAAAAAAGACTATTCTCCCTGTCATCTCTGAGATTCTTGGTCATGGAAGTACGGAGTCCACCAAGTATTATTTGAGGATAGACTCTACATCACTTAAACAATGTGCACTTGCGGTACCTCCTGTTTTACAAAAATTTTACAATCAAAAAGGAGGGATATTTTATGCGTAAACACTACTATTTTACAGGGGCTTATGCTCCATACATTGAGCAATTGATCGTCTTGAAGCAAAAATTAGGCTATAAGTATACATCAGCTCAAGAGTTGCTGTTCCGATTCGACCGGTTTACCATAGAAAGAGCAGAACCGTCTCCTGGTATAACAAAAGGGCTTTCAGATGCATGGTGTCAAAAAATCGGATTTGAATCGGAGAAATACAGGCAAAGCAGAATCAGAATACTAATACAGCTATCTTCTTTAATGAATGACTTTGGAGTACACTCATATATTCCTGCCTTTCCAAAAGTTCACGAACGGATCTTCATACCATACATCTATTCACGAACGGAGATTGCTGCTATATTTAAGGCTTGTGATGAAGTTCAAATTAGTCGTAGGCTAATGAATTGCTATGTAATTATTTTACCTGCTCTGTTTCGGTTACTCTATAGTACTGGACTTCGCATAAATGAAGCATTGTCACTTTTGGATGATGATATAAATCTGGAACAAAATTATCTGGTCGTCAGAGATAGCAAAAACAATAAAGAGCGTTTAATTCCTATCGCCGATTCGCTATCTTCTGTTTGCAAAGAATATCTACAATACAGGGACATGATGCCATTAAAGAGGGAGAAAAACTATTTCTTTGTTTCTCTGAACGGGAGTAAATGTAGAAGTGGAGTTGTGTATGGATGGTTCCGGAGAATCCTCTTGGATGCTGGTATTCCATATAAAGGAAACCATCAAGGCCCTCGCATTCATGACTTGAGACACACATTTGCAGTGCATTCCCTTGCTAGAATGGCAGAAGAAGGTCTAGACTTGTATTGTGCGTTACCTTACTTGTCTACGTACCTTGGGCATCAATCATTAAGAGCTACTAACGGGTATGTGAGGCTGACCTCTGAAATGTATCCGGAGTTGCTTAAAAATGTCAATGTTATATGTTTGAACGTTTTCCCTAAAACAGAATATAATGAATCCAACTGATTTCTCAAAGCGCTTATCTGACTTTTTAATCAAATACTTGCCTGGTGAACGTGGTGTAAGCAGCAACACTATCAGCTCCTATAAATACACGTTTTTGTTACTTATCACTTTTGTTCAGAAAAAGAAGAATTTCAACATAAAGGCGCTTACTATTAAATGTATAACAAAAGAGTTTGTAGTGGAGTTTCTTGACTGGTTACAAAAAGAAAGGCATAATAGCAATTCAACTCGAAATGCGCGGCTTGCAGCCATCCATGCTTTCTATCGTTATCTACAGTATCAAGCCATTGAGAATCTTTATGAATGCCAAAGAATCTTGTCTATCAAGAATAAGAAGACTGAAACAAAAGTTTTAAATTACTTGACAATAGAAGGTGTTGCATTAATTTTAAAGCAACCGGACATGACAACAATGCGTGGCAGACGTGATCTGGCTTTATTGTCGTTGATGTATGATACAGGAGCAAGAGTACAGGAAATAGCCGACCTGACAGTTTCATCCGTCCGCTTCAACAAACCATGTGTCATAAAAATCAAAGGAAAAGGTAACAAGATGCGGATTGTACCAATGCTGGATGGACAAGTAGCACATTTACACAACTATATGATTGAACATAAACTCACAAACAAGTATGCCAATCAGTATCCTTTGTTTTGCAATAATCATAATGAGAAACTAACGCGTGGTGGAATTACATACATCGTATTGAAATATACAGAAATGGCAAGAAGAGAGTCTGCATCGCTTATCCCTGATGGTATTAGCTGTCATTCATTCCGCCATTCTAAGGCAATGCACTTGTTACAAGCCAATGTGCCATTAGTCTATATCCGGGATTTTTTAGGGCATACATCTGTCACGACTACAGAGATTTATGCAAGAGCGGACTCTAAACAGAAACGTGATGCCATTGAGAAAGCTTATGCGGATGTACTCCCAAACGAAGCTCCCATGTGGGTTAATAATAACAACTTATTGGAATGGTTAAAGAGCCTATAAACAAAAAAGATTATGTACAGAGATATGAGAGGGTGTCTCTGTGTAGAAGACACTTACAAGATTGTACTGTGCATAATCTTTTACTGTGCATAATTGCAGAGTTATATAAAGTTGAAACACGTGCTTTGAAACAAGCGGTAAAAAGGAATTCAGAGAGGTTTCCACCTGATTTCATGTTTCGACTTACCAAGGAGGAAGCTGATGCCGTTTTAGCATTAGGGATGTCACAAAATGTGATACCCCCTGGATATAACGTAGGCGCTACATCACCTATGGCATTTTGTGAGTTATGTAAACCTTTACATAACACACATTATGTAAACAAAAAGATTATGTAATCTTAGCCTTCTATCTCTATTGTTTTCATTATTGATATAGAGTATTCTGTTTACATAATCTTTCTGTTATTGTTAGAGGCTCTTCAACCATTCAAGTAAATCGGAGTCTATCATCCATGAAGGTTGTCCGTTTTTGTTCTTTTCAACTGTCTCTACATATGCTTTCTCAAGAGCTTCTCTTTTTAATTTACCATCAGCGCGAGCATAAACTTCTGTTGTAGTTATGGATGTATGTCCAAGAAAGTCCCGGATATAAACGAGGTTAACACCAGCTTGTAGTAGGTGCATCGCTTTAGAGTGCCTAAGAACATGTGGAGTGACTCTCTCTGGAATGAGTGAGTTATTTACTTTTTTTGCTAATCTGGCATATTTTGCCAGTATTTTATTCACAGCCATTCTTGTTAGTTTGTCACCTCTCCCATTGTCAAAGAGAATATAATTGCAGGCATAAGATTCTAAAAGATGACGAGTATTCATATACTCTTTTAGTATATCTACTTCTGCATCCATTAGTGGAACTATTCGTCCCTTATTACCTTTTCCATACAACCTGATCGTATATGGCTTGGTAAAGTTAAAAGCTGATGGGGTTAAATCTATTAATTCTTGGACACGGGCGCCACTGTCATATATTAAAGATATCAATGCCAAGTCACGACATCCTTTCGCATTATCTTTTCGGGGTTGCGCAAGTAGTAATTTAATTCCATCAAGAGACAGATAGTTGATTAATGGAGTTTCCATTCTTTTCATAGGTATGGATAGTATTTTCTGCCATTCTTCTATATTATTTGGACTACGGTATTGAAGATAGCGGAAAAATGAATGTATAGCCGCAAGTCTGGCATTACGGGTTGAGTCACTACATTTTCTTTCTTTCTGAAGCCAGCAGAGAAAAGATATTATTAATTCCTGTGTGATGACAAATAGCGTAAGCTTTTCTGCACATATGCCTTTTATATTTTTCATGTAGTTAATGAAGAGCATAAAAGTATCTCTGTATGAACAAATTGTATTACGACTAAATCCTCTTTCATTTGGTAAATACAGACATAAATAGTCTGACAGTTTTTTTGAAAAATCTGTAGGTTTCATTGCTCGTTATCATTTTTAGGGTAAACATAGGTTGATAAATCACTTATTTGTTTTGTGAGTCCAGGGAACATTTCAGTTGTCAGCCTTACATATTTGTCTGTTGACTCAAGAGTTCTGTGCCCAAGATACGTTGACAAGACAGGCATAGAATGATATATATCCGATCCTGATTCAACCATTTGGGCAAGAGAATGACAAGCAAAAGTATGTCGCAGATCGTGTAAACGAGGTCCCAGCCCCTTACCCTTGTGCGGTATTCCTGCGATATGAAGTATCATCCTAAAATTTTGATAAGCTGTAGATTGTGCACATTTTGTTCCATCACTTTTTATGAAAAACAAATCGAAAGTAGTGTATTTTGTTCTTTTCCGCTTTCTTTCAAGGTAGATACTGCAAGCCAGAACCAAGCTGTCCGTAATAGGAAGCATCCTGTCCTGACCATTTTTTGTATCCCGTACAATTATATATTTCTCATATAGATGCACATCCTTCTCTTTTAATTCAAGGGCTTCACCAAGACGCATTCCCGTTCCATAAAGTACCCTTATCAGAGTCGGCATAATTTCGCAAGCTGTGTCACTTCCTTTTTTACCAATTATCAGGGTATCACAAGCAGATATAATCTTTCGAATTTCTTCTTTAGTGAAAATGTACGGAGTGAAGGATTTGGGATATTTGGGGACTTCCGGTTCATAGGAGGGGAAACCGGCATCACGAAGATAGCGTGCAAACAAAGATAAGAAAGAGACTCTTACCCTCCTTGTATTGTCTGATTCATTAGGACGTTTTTTGCACCATTCCTCTGCCAATTCCTGGGTAATTCCCATTGTCTCCTCTTTTCGTTCCAAGGTTAATCTGTCAAATTGGGCGAAGACATATTCTGCATCTCGGAGTTTGTGACCCAGCGCACGCTTCAACTTTAAATAGCGTTTGATGTGAACCGCATAAATTCCTTCCAGTTTCATCGTACATCCTCCTTTCTTTCCGGCAATGGTGGAACATCCAGAGCACATCTTGATAATGAGTCTGAGTCCACTCTTAAATAAAACATAGTGCTTTCTGTCCTTTTGTGACCAAGTATACCGGATATGATTGGTAAAGGTGTATTCCCTTGTAGGAGACGAGTCGCAAGGCTATGCCTTAATGCATGAGGACCGTGGTGACGTTCATCATATTTGATGCCGGACAAACGCATATACTTCTGCATTATACCATTTAATGCATTGTTGTCCATTCTGTCATAAGGAGGAATATGACGAAGGAAGATATAAGGCAAGTCAGATACAGGACGACCATGTTTCAGATAATCAATAATAGATTCACCTATTTCACCAAACAGAGGCAATTCTAAATTCTCTTTAGTCTTTTGCTGTATCAAGAATATGGTTTGTTTTTCCCATAACAAATTTTCGAACTTCAAGCTGGCCACATCTGAACATCTGATACCAAGCCTTGCAACCAATAATACCATCGCATAATTACGCCGACCATTGGGATTGGTGCGTTCAATAGAGGAAAGTAATTGTTCTATTTCTTCTTTGGAAAAGAATGACGGTAGTTTCGGAAGGCGTACATACTTGTCATTGGATATAACCTTTGATAAATCAGTTTTAAGTTTCCCATTCTCAAATAGATATTTCAAGAAGCGGGCTGCAGTTAGGATAATCAAATGGCGGGTTATTACTGAGTATGACTTTTCGTGTAAATAATCGACAAAACGAATAATCGTATCATTATCAAATTCTTCAATGGACAATACATTGGATTCTTCTAAATATTCAAGAATACGGGAAAGGTACAGATTGCAACTTTGGGCAGTACTACTTGACCAATTGTTAATCTTGCGTTTATTGATGATATAATCAGACATTACGATTCCTATCTGACCATCTAAATCACGTGGCATTTCTCTGAATTTTCGTTTCTTCATTTTACCAGTGATCAAAAAGTCTGATAAAGAGGTAGTCTTACGAACCCTGTTACGTTGGTGTCTGGTCAATTTTAGAATTTCAATGTCACCAACTGTCTCCAACAAATACTGTTCGCCTACTTCGGGAGTATAAAAAGGGATTCCTCTCTCTTTCATAAAGCGATTGATTCTTCTCCATTCTTCTCCATATTGGTCAACAATTTTGTTGCTGTAGAAAAGACTTCTAAGATAGGAACTTGCCGTATCGGACAATTCCTTAAAGGTCTGATAATCTTTAATCATACTTACTTTTATTTAGTATGGCAACAGCGCCATACTAATAAAAGTAGAATTAATTATGCAAACCTGTTATGTAAACTTTGTCAATTATTATTAGAGATACGACAATGAGGGGGTAAAAAGTTTACATAATCTTTTTGTTTACATAATGTGAGTTATGTAAACCTTTACATAACACACAGAATACAGTAGGATTAATATAGCTGTGCTTAAGGTTTTCTGGAAACTGGTCACAATTTGTGACCAGTTCATTCCATTCTTGTTTTGTCAGCTCAAACATAAAGTCAGGAGGGAAGCGATTGATATTTCGCTTTACAGCTTGCTTCAGTGCTTTTGTTTTTACTTCATACATTTCAGCCATTATGCACAGTAAATGATTATGTATAGTAGATAACCAAAAGTCTTTTATACAAAAAATGGAGAATCAAGAACTATACATAATCTTTTTGCATTTTATTAAGAGCAGCAATTTTGCTACTCTTAATAAAATATTTAGTTATGAGACCATTATCAAAATTCAGCATTCTTTCACTGGATGCATTAACCGCCTCAGTTAGTAATTACATGTCAGCACATTTTCTTCGGTCAGAAGTCACAATCCGTAATTATTATTGGGTTTGGCGAAAGTTGGACCGATATATGTTAGAAAACAATATTGACAATTACACACCTCCGGTAGGAAAAGCTTTTTTAAGTCAACACTTTGGATTAAATCAGGATTATCGTAAACTCTCTACCTCCAATAAAAATTTGATCAGAGCGATTAAAATTTTGTCGGAATACCAATCAACCGAGATTGTAAAACCATTAAAGCTAGAGATGTTATTTTATGGAGAAATAGGGGCTTTAATGCAATCCTATATTAACACCTGTCGCTTGAGACGTTTAGTTCCGAACGCAATAGATCGATATGAGAGAACTCTCTATAGATTTATTTGTTATCTGAATGAAACTAAAGTATATGAGATTAAGGATATTAAGACTGTTCACATCTTACTATATTTTAATAACCTTGATGCTCAGGTAAAGTCTCTTATACAAAATGCTAGTTCCATATTGAAGTTATTTTTCTCTTACTTGTATGACAATAACTATACGAATAATAATTTATCTCTAGTTGTTCCACGTCATAATATCAGGGAACAACCCAAATTACCATCATATTACTCAAAAGATGAAATAGAAAAACTATTACAATCAATAGAGCGGAGCAGTGATTTAGGAAAACGTGACTATGCCATAATTTTATTGGCAGCCCGACTTGGATTGAGAGCTTCGGATATTTGTAATCTAAAGTTTACAAATATTATATGGGACAGAAGCCTCATAGAATTGGTTCAAAACAAAACCGGGAAACGGATAGAATTGCCACTACTCACAGAATTAGGGAACGCAATTATTGATTATTTAAAATTCGCACGACCAAAATCAAAAGAACCGTATATTTTCTTAAGGGCAAAGGCTCCTTTTACCCGACTTTATAGTGCCGCCATAACCTCTATTGTCCATAAGAATCTTGTTCATGCAGGAATAAATATTGAGAACAGAAGACATGGAGCACATGCCTTGAGGCATTCATTGGCCGGTGTATTACTCGAAAAAAAGACTATTCTCCCTGTCATCTCTGAGATTCTTGGTCATGGAAGTACGGAGTCCACCAAGTATTATTTGAGGATAGACTCTACATCACTTAAACAATGTGCACTTGCGGTACCTCCTGTTTTACAAAAATTTTACAATCAAAAAGGAGGGATATTTTATGCGTAAACACTACTATTTTACAGGGGCTTATGCTCCATACATTGAGCAATTGATCGTCTTGAAGCAAAAATTAGGCTATAAGTATACATCAGCTCAAGAGTTGCTGTTCCGATTCGACCGGTTTACCATAGAAAGAGCAGAACCGTCTCCTGGTATAACAAAAGGGCTTTCAGATGCATGGTGTCAAAAAATCGGATTTGAATCGGAGAAATACAGGCAAAGCAGAATCAGAATACTAATACAGCTATCTTCTTTAATGAATGACTTTGGAGTACACTCATATATTCCTGCCTTTCCAAAAGTTCACGAACGGATCTTCATACCATACATCTATTCACGAACGGAGATTGCTGCTATATTTAAGGCTTGTGATGAAGTTCAAATTAGTCGTAGGCTAATGAATTGCTATGTAATTATTTTACCTGCTCTGTTTCGGTTACTCTATAGTACTGGACTTCGCATAAATGAAGCATTGTCACTTTTGGATGATGATATAAATCTGGAACAAAATTATCTGGTCGTCAGAGATAGCAAAAACAATAAAGAGCGTTTAATTCCTATCGCCGATTCGCTATCTTCTGTTTGCAAAGAATATCTACAATACAGGGACATGATGCCATTAAAGAGGGAGAAAAACTATTTCTTTGTTTCTCTGAACGGGAGTAAATGTAGAAGTGGAGTTGTGTATGGATGGTTCCGGAGAATCCTCTTGGATGCTGGTATTCCATATAAAGGAAACCATCAAGGCCCTCGCATTCATGACTTGAGACACACATTTGCAGTGCATTCCCTTGCTAGAATGGCAGAAGAAGGTCTAGACTTGTATTGTGCGTTACCTTACTTGTCTACGTACCTTGGGCATCAATCATTAAGAGCTACTAACGGGTATGTGAGGCTGACCTCTGAAATGTATCCGGAGTTGCTTAAAAATGTCAATGTTATATGTTTGAACGTTTTCCCTAAAACAGAATATAATGAATCCAACTGATTTCTCAAAGCGCTTATCTGACTTTTTAATCAAATACTTGCCTGGTGAACGTGGTGTAAGCAGCAACACTATCAGCTCCTATAAATACACGTTTTTGTTACTTATCACTTTTGTTCAGAAAAAGAAGAATTTCAACATAAAGGCGCTTACTATTAAATGTATAACAAAAGAGTTTGTAGTGGAGTTTCTTGACTGGTTACAAAAAGAAAGGCATAATAGCAATTCAACTCGAAATGCGCGGCTTGCAGCCATCCATGCTTTCTATCGTTATCTACAGTATCAAGCCATTGAGAATCTTTATGAATGCCAAAGAATCTTGTCTATCAAGAATAAGAAGACTGAAACAAAAGTTTTAAATTACTTGACAATAGAAGGTGTTGCATTAATTTTAAAGCAACCGGACATGACAACAATGCGTGGCAGACGTGATCTGGCTTTATTGTCGTTGATGTATGATACAGGAGCAAGAGTACAGGAAATAGCCGACCTGACAGTTTCATCCGTCCGCTTCAACAAACCATGTGTCATAAAAATCAAAGGAAAAGGTAACAAGATGCGGATTGTACCAATGCTGGATGGACAAGTAGCACATTTACACAACTATATGATTGAACATAAACTCACAAACAAGTATGCCAATCAGTATCCTTTGTTTTGCAATAATCATAATGAGAAACTAACGCGTGGTGGAATTACATACATCGTATTGAAATATACAGAAATGGCAAGAAGAGAGTCTGCATCGCTTATCCCTGATGGTATTAGCTGTCATTCATTCCGCCATTCTAAGGCAATGCACTTGTTACAAGCCAATGTGCCATTAGTCTATATCCGGGATTTTTTAGGGCATACATCTGTCACGACTACAGAGATTTATGCAAGAGCGGACTCTAAACAGAAACGTGATGCCATTGAGAAAGCTTATGCGGATGTACTCCCAAACGAAGCTCCCATGTGGGTTAATAATAACAACTTATTGGAATGGTTAAAGAGCCTATAAACAAAAAAGATTATGTACAGAGATATGAGAGGGTGTCTCTGTGTAGAAGACACTTACAAGATTGTACTGTGCATAATCTTTTACTGTGCATAATTGCAGAGTTATATAAAGTTGAAACACGTGCTTTGAAACAAGCGGTAAAAAGGAATTCAGAGAGGTTTCCACCTGATTTCATGTTTCGACTTACCAAGGAGGAAGCTGATGCCGTTTTAGCATTAGGGATGTCACAAAATGTGATACCCCCTGGATATAACGTAGGCGCTACATCACCTATGGCATTTTGTGAGTTATGTAAACCTTTACATAACACACATTATGTAAACAAAAAGATTATGTAATCTTAGCCTTCTATCTCTATTGTTTTCATTATTGATATAGAGTATTCTGTTTACATAATCTTTCTGTTATTGTTAGAGGCTCTTCAACCATTCAAGTAAATCGGAGTCTATCATCCATGAAGGTTGTCCGTTTTTGTTCTTTTCAACTGTCTCTACATATGCTTTCTCAAGAGCTTCTCTTTTTAATTTACCATCAGCGCGAGCATAAACTTCTGTTGTAGTTATGGATGTATGTCCAAGAAAGTCCCGGATATAAACGAGGTTAACACCAGCTTGTAGTAGGTGCATCGCTTTAGAGTGCCTAAGAACATGTGGAGTGACTCTCTCTGGAATGAGTGAGTTATTTACTTTTTTTGCTAATCTGGCATATTTTGCCAGTATTTTATTCACAGCCATTCTTGTTAGTTTGTCACCTCTCCCATTGTCAAAGAGAATATAATTGCAGGCATAAGATTCTAAAAGATGACGAGTATTCATATACTCTTTTAGTATATCTACTTCTGCATCCATTAGTGGAACTATTCGTCCCTTATTACCTTTTCCATACAACCTGATCGTATATGGCTTGGTAAAGTTAAAAGCTGATGGGGTTAAATCTATTAATTCTTGGACACGGGCGCCACTGTCATATATTAAAGATATCAATGCCAAGTCACGACATCCTTTCGCATTATCTTTTCGGGGTTGCGCAAGTAGTAATTTAATTCCATCAAGAGACAGATAGTTGATTAATGGAGTTTCCATTCTTTTCATAGGTATGGATAGTATTTTCTGCCATTCTTCTATATTATTTGGACTACGGTATTGAAGATAGCGGAAAAATGAATGTATAGCCGCAAGTCTGGCATTACGGGTTGAGTCACTACATTTTCTTTCTTTCTGAAGCCAGCAGAGAAAAGATATTATTAATTCCTGTGTGATGACAAATAGCGTAAGCTTTTCTGCACATATGCCTTTTATATTTTTCATGTAGTTAATGAAGAGCATAAAAGTATCTCTGTATGAACAAATTGTATTACGACTAAATCCTCTTTCATTTGGTAAATACAGACATAAATAGTCTGACAGTTTTTTTGAAAAATCTGTAGGTTTCATTGCTCGTTATCATTTTTAGGGTAAACATAGGTTGATAAATCACTTATTTGTTTTGTGAGTCCAGGGAACATTTCAGTTGTCAGCCTTACATATTTGTCTGTTGACTCAAGAGTTCTGTGCCCAAGATACGTTGACAAGACAGGCATAGAATGATATATATCCGATCCTGATTCAACCATTTGGGCAAGAGAATGACAAGCAAAAGTATGTCGCAGATCGTGTAAACGAGGTCCCAGCCCCTTACCCTTGTGCGGTATTCCTGCGATATGAAGTATCATCCTAAAATTTTGATAAGCTGTAGATTGTGCACATTTTGTTCCATCACTTTTTATGAAAAACAAATCGAAAGTAGTGTATTTTGTTCTTTTCCGCTTTCTTTCAAGGTAGATACTGCAAGCCAGAACCAAGCTGTCCGTAATAGGAAGCATCCTGTCCTGACCATTTTTTGTATCCCGTACAATTATATATTTCTCATATAGATGCACATCCTTCTCTTTTAATTCAAGGGCTTCACCAAGACGCATTCCCGTTCCATAAAGTACCCTTATCAGAGTCGGCATAATTTCGCAAGCTGTGTCACTTCCTTTTTTACCAATTATCAGGGTATCACAAGCAGATATAATCTTTCGAATTTCTTCTTTAGTGAAAATGTACGGAGTGAAGGATTTGGGATATTTGGGGACTTCCGGTTCATAGGAGGGGAAACCGGCATCACGAAGATAGCGTGCAAACAAAGATAAGAAAGAGACTCTTACCCTCCTTGTATTGTCTGATTCATTAGGACGTTTTTTGCACCATTCCTCTGCCAATTCCTGGGTAATTCCCATTGTCTCCTCTTTTCGTTCCAAGGTTAATCTGTCAAATTGGGCGAAGACATATTCTGCATCTCGGAGTTTGTGACCCAGCGCACGCTTCAACTTTAAATAGCGTTTGATGTGAACCGCATAAATTCCTTCCAGTTTCATCGTACATCCTCCTTTCTTTCCGGCAATGGTGGAACATCCAGAGCACATCTTGATAATGAGTCTGAGTCCACTCTTAAATAAAACATAGTGCTTTCTGTCCTTTTGTGACCAAGTATACCGGATATGATTGGTAAAGGTGTATTCCCTTGTAGGAGACGAGTCGCAAGGCTATGCCTTAATGCATGAGGACCGTGGTGACGTTCATCATATTTGATGCCGGACAAACGCATATACTTCTGCATTATACCATTTAATGCATTGTTGTCCATTCTGTCATAAGGAGGAATATGACGAAGGAAGATATAAGGCAAGTCAGATACAGGACGACCATGTTTCAGATAATCAATAATAGATTCACCTATTTCACCAAACAGAGGCAATTCTAAATTCTCTTTAGTCTTTTGCTGTATCAAGAATATGGTTTGTTTTTCCCATAACAAATTTTCGAACTTCAAGCTGGCCACATCTGAACATCTGATACCAAGCCTTGCAACCAATAATACCATCGCATAATTACGCCGACCATTGGGATTGGTGCGTTCAATAGAGGAAAGTAATTGTTCTATTTCTTCTTTGGAAAAGAATGACGGTAGTTTCGGAAGGCGTACATACTTGTCATTGGATATAACCTTTGATAAATCAGTTTTAAGTTTCCCATTCTCAAATAGATATTTCAAGAAGCGGGCTGCAGTTAGGATAATCAAATGGCGGGTTATTACTGAGTATGACTTTTCGTGTAAATAATCGACAAAACGAATAATCGTATCATTATCAAATTCTTCAATGGACAATACATTGGATTCTTCTAAATATTCAAGAATACGGGAAAGGTACAGATTGCAACTTTGGGCAGTACTACTTGACCAATTGTTAATCTTGCGTTTATTGATGATATAATCAGACATTACGATTCCTATCTGACCATCTAAATCACGTGGCATTTCTCTGAATTTTCGTTTCTTCATTTTACCAGTGATCAAAAAGTCTGATAAAGAGGTAGTCTTACGAACCCTGTTACGTTGGTGTCTGGTCAATTTTAGAATTTCAATGTCACCAACTGTCTCCAACAAATACTGTTCGCCTACTTCGGGAGTATAAAAAGGGATTCCTCTCTCTTTCATAAAGCGATTGATTCTTCTCCATTCTTCTCCATATTGGTCAACAATTTTGTTGCTGTAGAAAAGACTTCTAAGATAGGAACTTGCCGTATCGGACAATTCCTTAAAGGTCTGATAATCTTTAATCATACTTACTTTTATTTAGTATGGCAACAGCGCCATACTAATAAAAGTAGAATTAATTATGCAAACCTGTTATGTAAACTTTGTCAATTATTATTAGAGATACGACAATGAGGGGGTAAAAAGTTTACATAATCTTTTTGTTTACATAATGTGAGGCAGGCATAGCAATGTTGTCTTCGGTGCTGAAATCTCAGACAGCAATACAAATGAATATCGCCATTATTCGTGCATTTATAGCTTTAAGGCAGATGGTAGCTGGTTATGACGAACTAATGAAGCGTATTGAGGAACTTGAAATAAGTGCCAATATTCAATTTAGTGAGATTTATCAAGCTCTTACTGAGCTGGCAAGTAAGAAAGCAATTGTTGATAAACCGAGAAATCCTATTGGTTATAGAATTAACGATTAAAATAAATACATTATGGATAAAGGGGAAATTACCATCACACAAAATCCAGCCAATGGATTTATGTCTGTTCAGTTTAAATTTGCTGAAGATGGAACTGTTTGGGTAACCAAACACGAAGTGGCAGAACTTTTTAATGTCTATCCTGTCACCATTGCTTCTAATATAGCAGCAATATTCAAAAGTGGTGAACTGTTTGAAACAGAAGTTATGCGTACTTCCAAGATAAAAGGTTGTAATGGGAAATTTGTTGTGTATTATAACCTCGATGTGATCATTGCTTTAAGTTTTCGGATGAAGGGTGCTTTATGCCGCCTGTTTCGTGAATGGATCAGAGAACGGATAAAACAGCCTATTTGGGAAGGTCGACAGGTTTCAATTTTGATTCAGATTGGAGATAAGCAAGATAGAGATTCTGCGATGAACTGAATTGCTTTTTTGAGCCGCCCTATAAAGAGTGGCTCTTTTTATTTGGTTTTAGATTGGTCAATCTTTCCAATAGTGCTCTTTTAAATACATATATAAATTGGCATACCTCATCCGAATTGGTATCATCAATTCAGCCAGATCAAAAATTAAATATTTAGACAGGTCTATTAATTGTCTTTTCTAAGTTTCTTCTACATTTTCCGTACTGATTACATTGGTTAATTCACTTGAAGATAGGGCTAAGAATCATGTGGGCTGTATTTCTAGTAATGCCCTGACAAGGAAATGAGTACACAAAAAAATCTCGTCTCTATCTGTCGATAAAGCCATAAAGTACATAAGTATCTTCACGGATAGTTTCGTTAAGATATAGTTTTATATTGCTAAGATTCTGAATAACATAATATGCTTTTAATATATTATGTGTTGGCAAAACTTTGTTTGTTATTCAAAATGATTATTTTTGTCCTTTCGATAAAGAAAATAGTTTGATATTAATTTATAAATAAAAAGTATGTTGGCATATATAACATGGGATGTNNNTCCTACTATNTTTNCGATNTTTGGTCGTGAANTNAGATGGTACGGATTGTTATGGGGAATTGGGTTCCTTATTGGATATGAGATGGTGAGCCGTTTGTTTAAATACGAAAAACACCCTGATGCATGGGTGGATAAGCTTTTCTTCTATACCATTATCAGTTCGGTAATAGGAGCTCGTTTGGGGCACTGTTTCTTTTATGAATGGGACTACTACAGTGCGCATCCTATGCAGATATTTGCTATATGGAATGGTGGACTTGCCAGTCACGGAGGCGTATTTGCACTGATCATAGCTTTGATGTATTATTCTAAGAAGGTTACTTATAAAAGTGTGTGGTGGTTGTTTGACCGTATGATTCCTGCCGTTGCTGTAGCAGCAGCCTGTATCCGGTTGGGCAATTTAATGAATTCTGAAATTTTCGGTTTCCCAACAACAATGCCATGGGGTTTTAAGTTTGTGCGTTCGGCAGAGTGGGTGAGAGATTTCAATGGACTTCCCTGCCATCCTACGCAGATTTATGAAATGCTTTATTGTATTGTTGCATTGATTGTGTCACAGGTGATGTACTGGAAGTTTAAACTTCAAAACAAAGTAGGCCTCATTACAGGTGTTTGTCTGATAATCTTTTTCGGCTCTCGTTTTGCCCTGGAATTTATGAAGAATCCTCAGGTTGCAGCCGAAGTGAATATGCAATTAAATATAGGACAAATACTAAGTATTCCATTG
>JGI20225J20221_1002087_pt1 | contig 16545 bp, 15 predicted proteins | sample BioMet4_FD_20221 | JGI IMG/M metagenome (IMG submission 20221) | reverse complement strand
CTGATCACGTGGAACTGGCTTACCCTTTTAGTCTGGTTCAGTTGATCGATGCTTAAAACGCCGGTATCAGCGACCCCGCTACCATTCGGGAGAATGCTCGTTTGGTGATTGAGGCAAACCCCCAAGCCACCGCATTGAATAACGTTTGGATCAATGAGCGGAATTCTTATCCGGGTTTATTCCCGTCCTCAATTTATAACCAATACGACCCCAATTTCGATGTTGGCAAAGGTGTTGACAACACTTCTCTTTATTATGATTATGACCCGGGCGAAACGTATTATCTCAGCAACACTGAAGATGCCCCTGAGGCCACTTCGCCTTACCGGATGATTCAGTCGATGCGCTTTGCTGTGAAGGTCTCGAAAGCCTACGACAACCCTCGTTATCCTTTGGAAACGGCGCAATTCTGGATGAACATTGAGCCCGCCAAATGGCTCTCGGTCGACCACCTTCGTTATGTCGATACGGATGTGGTGGATGTGAGTCGTCATCAAATTTCAGGATCTTCTCTTTATCGTTATTGTTCCCACGACGAGGGCGTTTATCGCGCAATGAGTGATGACGTCGCTTTTACCGATGGCTTCCGTCCGATAATGGGAGAACATCCTTTTGCCAAGACGATTGAGTACACCGTTGATGCGGACCATCCGGAGAAGTCCTATAGCAAATACACCGTCGTCATTCGGGCAAACCGCGCGGCTTTTACCGCGGATAATTTCTTGCCTTCGACTTTCTTGCAGGCTTATATCAATCTCGCCGCGGTCATTATCTGGATCATCATCGGTTTCTATAATCAGACCTATGCCGGTGAGGATAGTTTAGGAATGTTAGGAACCGGCATGTTCTCCGCCATTTCCGCAACAATCGTTGGCTTCCAGATGCTGTCGGACGCTTCGATGTTCTCGTTGATGACGATGATCAATATTTTCACTTTGGCGGTGATTCTTATCATGACGTATCAGGCGGTTCAATCGAAGAAAGCCAATGCCCGCAAAGACAAAGCGCTCATCGCCTATAATGGCGTTAAACTTCGCGTGATGTATTACATGCTGACAATCTGCACAGCCATCATGTTCATCGGCTTACCGATTGCCGCTTATATTTGGACGCTCTAATTCTCCCACGTTACGCCTCGGGGTCTTCTTTAGAAGGCCCTTTTTAATCTTCAACGCTTTCTGTGCTAAGATAATGCCGTTATGTATAGCGTCATCATTGTCGACGACGAAGCGACGGTTCGAGAACGGCTGCTCGGTTTTTTGAACAAAAAGACGGATGTTTTCAAAGTGATTGGAACCTACGAGAATGGCTACGATGCGATGATTGGCGGTATTCCGCTCGAACCCGACCTCATCATCACGGACATTAAGATGCCTTTTATCACCGGGCTTGAACTCATTAAGCAGGCGAAGCAAGAACTGCCCCTTGTTCAAGCCATCATCGTTTCGGGCTACGACGACTTCGACTACGCCAAGCAAGCCATTGACCTTGGGGTGGTGGGTTACATTTCGAAGCCAGTCACTTTCGAAGAGATTTCCGATGCCCTTGAAAAGGCTCGGACGGAACTCGATAAAAAATACTCGATTGATAAAAATATCAAGGATTTGCAGGAAAAAAATGAATCCGTCCTCAAAATGGTGCAAAGCGACGATCTCAATAAGCTCGTCACGCTGAAGAGCATTCCTGATAATTTCCGGCAAAAACTCGAAGCCGATGGCATCCAGATCAACGTGCCTTATTTACTCTTTGCTATTTTTGATTCGGATCAGGAAGAAGAGGAAGTTTCTTTCGAAGACAGCGAGCTTGTTAACTTCTATTTGGATCAATATATCGGCGAAGAATTTTCTTCGTATTCTTTCTCAATCTTCGAAAGCGGGGGTTCGAAGTCTTTACTCTTGGCCTCGAAGAATCCGTTTGGCAAAGAAGAACTTCAGGCCCGATTTGCTAGGGTTATTACCAAAATCAAGAAGACCTGCGAGGTTTCGTTATCCGTCGGCATTTCCGATTTTGGTGAAACCGAAGAAATCTCTTCCTATCGAAAGCTTTATCGCCACGCGAAGTGGACGCTTGAATATCGAACTGTGGTCGGCACCAATGTCGCCCTCTTCTATAGCGACCTCGAACCTTCAAAAACTAATTCGGTCGGCAAGATCGATGAGAATGAGTTTAAGGCGGTTTCCTACGCCATCCTTTATGGCAAAAGAGACGATGCCGTCGAAGCGGTCGACAAGATGATCGATACGATCACGACCATCGAATACAAGGATTCTTATTTCCTTATCGTGAACAATCTTTTGGATTCGATTCTTAAGAGTTGTGTCGCGATTGATCAACTCTACGCAACGTATTTGCCTCACGTCGGAATTGTTAACGAAGTTTTCTCCGCTAAGACTTCCGATAGCGCTAAGTCTTCTCTCGAGCGGCTGATTGATCGGGTTATTGAGATCAACATCGCGCAAAGAACATCGGGGGTCGATGACGCTTATGCTCATATTTGCCATTACATCGAAACGAATTATCAAAAGAGTACCCTCTCTTTGGACGATGTCGCCGATGAACTCGGCTATTCGGTCTCCTACATCTCTGCGATTTTGAAGCGCCACGACACCTCCTTCACGAAATATCTGACTCAAGTCCGGATGGAGCAAGCCAAAATCCTTTTAGCCGATCCCGGAAGCAAACTGGTCGCGATCGCTAATCAAATTGGTTATGACGATCCATACTACTTTTCACACTGCTTTAAAAAGTATTTTGGGGTTTCACCCGTGGAGTACCGCAAATCGTGATGAAGAGCGTCAGCACAAAAAAGAAGTTGATCATTCCGACCCTTTTTTCGTTTTTGGTGATGGTGGCGACGATGATTCTGTCTGCGTTTTTTCTTTTTTCTTCAAGCGTTACGACGATCACCAACGATCAAACCTTGGTTGCCTCTCAGCAGGTCCTAACCAATTACGAGAGCTATTTCGATTCTGTCATCACGGTCTCCAATAACGTTCTTGGCACCTACTCCAACATCAAAAGCTCCGATATCGAAAGCGGGATGGGAAGCTATTTCAACACGGTCGAAACCTTCAAACCCGAAATCCTCCGCATGTCGATTTATAAAGCTTCGACAGGGGCCTTTCTTTCAGGGGACACTTTGTCCTCAAAAAATAATGTCGATAAAAATGAGACCTGGTTTTCCAATGCCACAACCAACACCTTGATCAACGTCTTCTCTCCGGTTTCCACGGCTTATCCGAACGTTCAATACACCTTCACTTTGTCCAAATATCTTCCTTATGATAAAGATTCTGATCTCGATGCCGTTTTGAAGATTGATTACGATTTTTCTAAAATCGTCGACACCATCTCGCCTGCTACGCTTGGCGAAGGCGGTCGTTTTATCATTTATACTAAGGATTATCAAACGATCTACACCTCGAACAGTAAATCGTCTGTTTTGACGACGGAGGAAAAAGCTCTGGTTCAAAAATTAGTTATTGGGTCGACCGGCGTGAATTTCGATGGCCATCGTTTTTATCTCTACGCGGCGACGATCACGAATACATCCTGGCGGGTTGCGATTTTTACCAACCAAGACGCTTTGGCCCTCGCTATCAGTCGTTTTACTTGGATTATTGGCCTGGTCGGACTCGTCCTTGTGGTGGTTTTCGTCAGCATTCTTTTTTTCGTCGCCAACAGCATCACTTCGCCGATTCGAAAACTTCAAAAGGAAATGGTCGAAATCGAATCTTTAAATTATCAGACGGCCTTACAAAGCGAAATCGTCGGGACTTCAGAAGTAGTGGAACTCAACCATTCCTTCAACCAAATGATGGGTCGTATCACCGAACTCACTTCAGCGATTGTCTCGGAAAAGGAAGAGCAGCGCAAATCCGAATTAAAAGCCCTGCAAAACCAAATTAATCCGCATTTCTTGTATAACACGCTTGATAGCATTATTGCCATGATCGATAAAGGTGAGAATGCTCGAGCGGAAGATATGATCGTCGCCTTATCGAAGTTTTTCCGCATCTCAATTTCGAAGGGACGAAATATCATTCCTTTGCCCAACGAAATCGAGCACGCGCGCAATTATCTCTTAATTCAGAAGATGCGTTTTGGCGATTCTTTCTCATTCACGATTAACGTCGCGCCAGGCCTGGAAAAGTATTATGTGGTCAAACTCATTTTGCAGCCCTTGGTCGAGAACTCCATCGGGCATGGCCTCAAGGAAGACGAAGAGGGGCATATCGCGATTCGAGCTTATGAAGATGGCGATTTCATCAAGTTCGAGATTCAGGACAATGGTTTTGGCATGACGCCGACTAAAGTGGACGAACTGGTAAAGTCGTTTAATGATGACACGGTTTATCAAGGGGTCGGCTTAAAGAACGTTTATCAAAGAATCCGGATTTATTATGGTGATAAAGCAGATGTTTTGATCCATTCGGAAGAGGATGTTGGTACAACGATTACCATTGTCATTCCGAAGGAGGGAGCCCTCCGACATGAAGAATAATCTTTGCAAAACCCTCGTCCTTTTGTCCGCCTTGGCCTTGTGTGCTTGTCAAAAGCCGGTCAGCTTGGCCCAGATTTTCATTTATGACTCCACGGACACCTTTATTGGTTCGCTCAAAGGGAATCTCCTCAAAAATCTCGATGGTTATATCGCCTATAACGTGAATTCGGCCGAACGAAAGCAAACGACGCAGAATGAACAAACGATAAGCGCGCTGGAAGATTCGCGAACCAAGATTCTCGTTATGAATACGGTCGATCGTCTCTCCTCGAGCGCCTTGATTGAAAAAGCGGAGAAGACCGATGTGCCCATCATTTTCTTTAACCGTGAGCCTTTGCCGACCGATTTCGCCAGCGATTGGGCAAGTAAGAATTGCTATTACGTCGGAAGTGATCCCTCGGTTGAAGGAAAACTTCAAGCGCGGATTGCCGATCAGATTTTTGGCGGGAAAGACGCTTTCAGCTCCAGCATTTACGATAAGAACAACGATGGCTGGATTCAGGTGGCGATTCTTAAAGGTGAACAAGGCCACCAAGATACCGAACAGCGAAGCCGCTATTGCGTCTCCGAATTGTCCAAGACGTTGGGGTATAACGTCCAGATTGTTTCAACCGCGTATTGCAATTGGGAACGCTCGGTCGCTCGGGAAACGATGAAAACTTTTTATAATTCTTCTATCGAGCTTCTTTTTGCCAATAACGACGATATGGCTCTGGGGGCCATCGATTATCTCCAGACCCTTTCCACTTCGACCCCCAGCGCTCCCTTCAGCCAACAATTCTTTCCGATCATTGGCGTTGATGACACCGCGGCGGGTCAAGCGGCAGTGGAAGCGGGCACCCTTTCGGGCACCGTCCTTAATAACGCGCAGAGGCAGGCGAGCGTGATTTTTGATTTAATGAAACACGTTCTCGATGGAAAAGACATCCCTCAATACGATGCGAGTCAAGTGGTTCCGAATGGTAATTTTTACCACGTTCTTGGCGAAATAATCCGCAAGGCGTCGTGACCTTGTTCTACAAAGTAGAACGGCAGGCTTTCGTAAATTGAGCGAATGCTTTTTTCGTAAGATGAAAAGTGAGGAAAAATCGAATAAAAGGGCTTACAAGTAGAGATTTTTATTAAAAGTGAGTGCTTTTGTCCATTCCGCTCGAAAGCGCTTTCAAGTAAAGTTATGGGGCATTCGGGGGATTAGTACTTGCTTGACAGTCCCCCCAAATTGCATGGAATAAAGGAGGAAATCATGAATAAAAAACTTATTCCACTTTTAGCTGTTGGCATGCTTCTTGCAAGCTGCGGCGGCACAACGACATCCAGCACGGGCACTTCAAGTGCTGCTGGCTCTAGCACGACGACCTCGAAGAACGCCGCGAAACCGGTCACCTTCTTCAACCGTCAGCCTTCGAACCCGACCACGGGCGAGATCGATATGACCACGATGAACTTCAACGACAAGACCCTCTATGTTGGGTTTGATGCTGCCGGTGGCGGTGCCATTCAAGGCAAATTGATCACCGACTACCTTGCGACGAAGAACAAAGCCGAAATCGATCGCAATGGTGATGGCTATGTTGGCTATGTCCTCTGCATTGGCGACTCGGCTCACAACGACTCGATCGCTCGTACCACTGGTATTCGTAAGGCCCTTGGCACTTGGAAGACCAGCGCTGCGGTTGGCGATGTCCAGGAAGGCACCGTCACCGTCAAAGATGGCACTCTCAAAGTGAAAGAGCTCGCTTCAAAACAAATGGTCAGCACTGCTGGTGCCACTTGGGATGCTGCGACTGCGGCCGATGCCTTCGGTGGCTGGGTCTCGCAATATACCACCGCGATTGATGTTGTCGTTTCCAACAACGATGGCATGGCGATGGGCTGCCTTGGTGTTGCCACTTATCCGGCTGGCGTTCCTGCCTTCGGATACGATGCTAACGCCGATGCTGTTCAATCCGTTATCAACGGCAAGAAAGCTACCACTGCTGGTGCTTATCTCACCGGAACCGTCTCGCAGAACGCTGGAGCCCAGGCCTTCATGACCTTACAGACTCTCCGCAATGCTCTTGATGGCGCGACTGGCGATAAGATCCACACTCTTGGTGTCACCGAAGCGGATGCTCAGGGCAACAAGATGACTGCTGATTCTGTTTGGGAATCCAGCACGAAAGCTCTCAAAGCCCTCAACGTCGCGGTCACTGGCGACAATGCTGCTTCTTATCTCGGCATCCAGATGGATTCCGGTGTCAAACAGTATGCCTCGACCGTTGCGACCAAGAAGGTCCTTCTTACCCTTTACAACTCAGCTGATAACTTCCTCTCCGGAACTTATAAGCCGTATTTGAAGGCTTATGCGACCCTTCTCAACATCAACCTCACGATTGTCGAAGGCGATGGCCAGAACGAACAAGCTTGCTTGGATAAGTTCACCAACCTCGACAACTATGATGCTTACGCGATCAACCTCGTTCGCACGAACGATGGCCCGAGCTACACTGACCTTCTTAAGGCCTAATATCTCGTAACCGTGCCACTATGGGGCCCCAACCCGGCCCCCTGGTGGCTTCTTGTGTTTTTAGGAGGGGGAGGAAAATGAGCGACACCGTACTTAAATTAGAGAACTTATCAAAATCCTTTGGCAGCAACCGCGTCCTTTCGGGAATTACCCTGGAAGTCTCTCGCGGGACCGTTTTGGGTCTTATGGGCGAAAACGGTGCTGGTAAGTCCACCATGATGAAGTGCCTTTTCGGTATTTATTCTCGAGATGAAGGATCGATTTACCTCGATGGCAAATTGGTTTCCTTCAACGGACCAAGAGAAGCGCTTGAACATGGTGTAGCCATGGTTCACCAAGAATTGAACCAATGCATTGATCGTACTGTTGCCGATAATATGTTCCTTGGTCGTTACCCGATGAAATACGGGATGATCGATGAAGGAAAAATGAAGTTGGAATGCAATAAACTTTTCCGTTCGCTGGATATGAACGTGAACCCTTCGACCATTATGCGAACCATGTCAGTCTCGCAGCGACAAATGGTCGAAATCGCTAAGGCTGTTTCTTATAACGCTAAGGTCATCGTTCTCGATGAACCGACTTCTTCGCTTTCCGAACGCGAAGTTAAAAAACTCTTCGGCATTATTAGGACATTACGCGGCAAAGGAGTTTCCTTTGTCTTTATTTCGCATAAGATGGATGAAATCTTCCAGATTTGTGACGATGTCGCGGTCTTGCGTGATGGTCACATGATTTTCCAGAAGCACGTCAAAGACACGAGCATGAAAGAAATCGTGGCCGCCATGGTCGGACGTTCTCTCGATCAACGTTTCCCGCCGTTAACCAACAACCCGGGCGACGTTATTCTTGAGGTCAATAACCTTTCGACCAAATACGAGCCGTTCCTTAAAGATATTTCCTTCAGTGTTCGCAAAGGCGAAATTTTCGGCATTTACGGACTCGTCGGTGCCGGACGAAGCGAACTCTTGGAATCAATTTTCGGTTTACGGAAATTGAGTTCCGGTGAAATCACCTATGCCGGCAAACGCGTAGCCTTCAAATCTTCCGCCGAGGCGATGGATTATAACTTCGCTTTGGTCACCGAAGAGCGGCGTAAAAACGGCATTTTCGCCGTTGAGACGTTGACTTTTAATACGACGATCGCCAATCTTTCGAAATATAAACGCTTTGGCTATCTTGATTCGAAGAAGATGGAAGATGCGGCCAATAAGGAAATCGCTTTGATGCACACCAAGTGCATGAACGCGAGTGATAAGATTGGTTCCCTTTCTGGCGGAAACCAGCAAAAGGTCGTCCTCGGCAAATGGATGGAGCGGAATCCTGATGTGTTCCTCCTCGATGAGCCGACTCGCGGCATTGACGTTCTCGCGAAGTACCAGATTTACGAGTTGATTAATAAAATGGCGACCGCCGGTAAAACCATTCTCGTCGTTTCTTCGGAAATGCCGGAGATTCTTGGTATCACCAACCGCATTGCCGTTTTGTCGAACCACCGTTTGGCCGGTATCGTTGAGACGAAGAAGACCAATCAAGAGGAGCTCTTGACGCTTTGCGCCAAGTGCTTATAAAGGAGGGCCAGATCCATGGCAGAAGAAGTAAAAAGCAAAGCGGCCGAAGTAAAGAAAGAAAACGTCACTCTTCTTTCCAATTCGGCGATTGCGGACGGCATTAAAAAAGCCGACGAATTACGAAGTCAGGGTGTCAATAAGATCGAAGAGTTATCTAGCGAAATTGTTGATATCAAGAAAAACAAGGAAATCGATGATGCGACTCGCTTGAAGCTCATCACCGAAGACAAAGCCGCTATCGTCAAAGCCAAAGAGGTTCGGAAGAATAATGCTCCTGAACTCCGGAAAGTTATTTCTGAAACCGCAGTCTTGATTCGCCAAGGTGCGAAAACTTCCATGGCGGAAGCCAAGAGCGAATATCGTACGCGAACCGTCGATCAAAACGCCGAATACAAAGCCGGCTTGGCTCAAATGAATGCCAAGCACAAAGAAAATCTGGCTGCCATTCAGTCCTCGGATCAAGAAAAAGAAGCCAAGGATCAGGCTTTACGGGATGAGAATTTCGCTCATCAGTCTCAAAAGAGCGATTTCATCCGTGTTCATGCCGAAAGAACGCAAAAGAATAAAGACGAATACAACGACGTTTACCTCGAGAAATATAACGCCCTGAATTCTCTTCGTGGCAATCGGAATACCATCTCTGAAACAATGGAATACCGCGCCAGAGAATACGGCTATAAGTTCTCTTGGTCGCAGTTCCTCATGAAGAACGCCCTTTACCTCGTCATTCTTGCTTTGTATCTCTATTGCATTATCTACGCGCCGATCGGAGGCTATGGCAATCTCTTCACCTCGCGTAACATTCTGACGATTCTTGCTCAATCTTCCACTCGTATGTTCTTCGCTCTCGGCGTTGCCGGATTAATCTTGCTCGCAGGCACCGACCTTTCCATTGGTCGTCTCGCCGGCATGGGCATGACCTTAACGGCAGTCTTACTCCACCGGGGCGATAACGTCATCGTCTTCTTCCCCACCCAAAGCAATCCAGCAGGATGGGGCGTGTGGAATTTCGATAGCTGGAATCCGGCTGGTCGTGTCTTCCTTGCCATTTTGCTCTCCGTATTGTTCTGCACACTCTTTTCTGCGGTCGCAGGCTTCTTCACCGCTCGCTTCAAGATGCACCCCTTCATTACGACTTTGTCCACTCAGCTCATCGTTTATGGCTTCTTCATGTATGCCACTAACGGTGTCAACTCGGGCTCCATCGATCCGACGATTAAGGCCGAGGTTGCTGGTAACTGGGGCGATTTCTCGAAGTTGACCCTTTATGCCCTCATCGCGATCTTCATTGTTTGGTTCATCTGGAATAAGACTCGCTTTGGCAAGAACATGTACGCGGTTGGCGGCAACGCCGAAGCGGCCTCTGTCTCGGGCATCTCGGTCTTCTGGGTCACCCTTGGCGTGTTCATTATGGCCGGCGTTCTCTATGGCTTTGGTGCCTTCTTCGAAGCTACGCGTCTTGGCTTAGGCTCTGCCCAGTCCGGCTATGGTTACGAACTTGATGCTATTGCGGCTTGTGTTGTCGGTGGTATCTCCTTCAATGGTGGCATCGGCAAGATCTCGGGCGCGGTCATCGGTGTCATCATCTTCACTGGTCTCACCTATTGCTTGAACTTCATCGGTTGGGATACCAACGTCCAGTTCATCATCAAAGGTGTCATCATCATGGTCGCTGTTGCGCTTGATTCGCTCAAGTACATCAAGAAGAAGTGATTCTTCCTTTCTGAAAAAAACAAACCCTGCCTTCATCAGCAGGGTTTTCTTTTACCCAAGAGTCGTCATCGAAAAAGCCCCACCCTGAGGCCGGAGCTTGTTGAGCGAAGAATGTCTTAGGAGTGGAACGGTTTTCTCCGATCGAGATTTTCAATGTTCTCAATCGCGACAAAGAAATCGTTATAACCAGCATCGTGATTCAGAGAAATCATATTGTAGCCAAAGCCAAAGAGAAAATAACCTTTGCCATCGATGCGCGGGTCGCGGGTGGGATCCACGGTCTTTTTCTTGCTGCCAAAACTGAGCAGCGAATTGAACTTGCTCGAAAGCGATTTGTTGGCTTCCCTCTCTTCGACGTCTTTGTTGATGGAACGGGCACCCTTAGCGGATTTAATCGCGAACGCGCCATCGCTTCCACCGGCGAGAATCAGATCACACTCACCATTAAAGAGGTCTTCTGGATCGATGAGTCCACGGTATTTTTTATCTTGTTCGCGGATTTGTTGATCGAAAGCCGCACTGACGGGATCGAGGGCATCCTCGATGCCTAATAAGCCGATAGAAGGAGCCATGCGATCAAGGATATTGAGAAGGTAATCGCGGCCATAAGACAAAGAGCCAGCGAGATTTTCTAAGCTCCGTTCATTTACACCTCCGGCATCAACAAGAAGGCTTTCGCGATCGCTCTTCTTACTATGGAAAAGGAGACCATAGCAAGGGGTGATGTTTTTCGGGAGGATTTCTTGGCCCTTTTTTAACAAAAGAGCCTTGTTCGAAAAAGATAGAAGCCCCGCGGTTTGGCTTTGGGCCAATTCGGTTAAGGCGACTTCGCAAGTGCTTTTGCCTTCAGGAACCGCGATGCAAGTCAAATTAGGAATATCGGAAATCACATTGAAGTCCTGTTTGCGTCCAACGACCTTCAAAGAAAACAAGGCATTGTGGTGGAGATAAACTTTGAAGGCCAATAAAAGGGAAGACTTGTAAACCAGATCGCTGTCCAAGTCGACGATGATCGTTTTCATGGACTCATTTTAAACGATGTAGATTTCGTAATCACTAAAAGGTTTTAAGTGTGTAGAATATTAATAAAGATGGAAGAGAATAATCTAACGACATATGAGAAAGCGGTTTTGCGCGATAAAGAAGCCCGCCAGCGGTTGCGTGACGAAAAGACTTTGGGCCGCAAATTGCGTTTTTCGTACAACCCGAAACTAACTCCTCTCTTCTATCCGGGCAATAAAGCTCTCATTGTTGATATCCATGGCGGGGGCTTTTGTTTCAAAAGTGTTCTTGATAATGATGTCTATTGCGATTACATTTCTAAGCGATTTGATGTGGCGGTGCTTAACGCCGATTTCACTCTGTCCTATGAGGCACCTTATCCCCAGCAAATTGTCGATATCTCTGCAGAACTCGTCTCTTTGCTCGAAAAAGAGAACACGTTGGTTGGCCTCCCGCTTTATTTTGTAGGTCATTCTTCCGGCGCGACCTTAGCGGCGGCCTGCGCCATTCGCCTTCATCGTGACATGGCGATTTCTGGCTGCCTTTTGAATTATCCTTTCTTGGATTTGGCCATGGATCAAAGCCAACGTCCAACGCTTCCGGATACTTTTCCCGATTTTCTTTTGAATGATTGGATCAAGATGTACTGCCCTTATAAAGAACTTCTTACCCGAGGCGATGTTTCACCACTTTCGCTATCGAGCGAATCGATTATTGGTTTTCCCCCGAGCGTGATTACGGTGGCAAAACGGGATCGTCTTCAAGAGGACGGCCGTCGTTTTTCCAAACTCTTAGAAGAGGCGAGAATTCCAAACCTTTTACTAGAAGTTGATGAACGGCATGGCTTTATCGAAAGGCATATGTGTCATTTCTACGATCTTCCAGATGATCCCGAAGTCATTCAAGCCAAAAAGACGACGGATGAATCCTTGGATTGGCTTTTAAAAAATCCGATCAATTCGTTTTAAGACTTATGCTTGAGGCGTTGATAAAGGACCTGGGCGATGGTCAAAGGTACGCCAGCGAGAAGAATGACCCAAAGTTGCCACCCCTCTCCGCCGAAATCCATGCCAACTTCGACATAAGCGGCACTGACAAAAGTCCAAATGAAACAAAGTTGAATGGGCAAACTCCAATCGCGTTTCCCCCATTTGTGGTTAATCCACGAAAGAAATAAGAAGCTGATGGGGACGGCCCAGATGAGTGGCATCCAAAAAGGCCAAGTCGTTTTGAATAAGATGCAGCCAACTACCGCGCAGGTAGCAACGGTCCAAATAAAGGTAACCCCCAAAACGGTGATGATGCTTTTGTTGATTCGCTCAGCGGCTGGATCGTTCTTGCCATGGTCTTGTAACGAGATATCGCTTTCGATGTGAGTAAGATAGTCCAAAGTGACGCCATAAAAGTCGGCCAACTCTTGCAAAGTATTGAGATCTGGCAAAGCCTCACCGTGTTCCCATTTGGAAATCGACTTATCCGAATAAGCGAATTTTTCCGCAAGCTGGCCTTGGGTCAAGCCCCGGGCTTTGCGGAGTTCGGTTAAGTTGTGGCTTACAATCGGGGAAAGATCTTTCATATCTTACTAGGGATAATAGGCTAAAAGAGGCTTAGATGCAAACCCCTCATTTTCATTTGGAAATAGCGGAAAGAATGCCTACAATAGAGCCGCTTTATGATGAATGTTTGTTATTGTGGAAATTCTGGAGTCTTCCCTGGCCTGCTCCTTTCTTTGCTTTCGCTTCGAGAACAAACGAGCGAAGTTCTAGCGGTTTATTTGGTTAGTGGCGACTTCACATCTCTTGACGAGCGTTTCGTTCCGCTAGGAGAGAAAGAACGGCTCTTTTTAGAAAAGACTTTGCAAGAAAAGAATCCAGATAGCCGTGTTGTCCTCCTTGATGATTCCGCTCTTTTCTTAAAAGAGTTTCTCCACTCTCCCAACCTGAAGACTCCCTATACCCCTTATTCGATGCTTCGAATGGTCTTCGATCTCGAGAGCCGGCTTCCGGATCGCCTTCTTTATCTTGATACCGATACCATTTTCCTCAAAGATCCGTCACTTCTCTATGCCTTTGATTTAGGCCAGTGTGATCGCGGTATGGTTCGCGATGCAGTTTTATCCGGACTCCTCGATGAACGCTATTGCAATTCTGGCGTTATCCTTTTGGACTTAAAAAAGATACGAGCTAATGGCCTTCTTCAAGCAGGACGGGCTCTTTTGAACGAGAAGCACTATACGATGCCTGATCAAGAGGCGTTGAATCATATTCAAAGTGAAGGCGTTCTCCTGCTCCCTCGTTGTTTTAATGAGCAGCGGGAGATTCGTCCTGATACGGTGATCCGTCATTACTGCCAACAGGTTCGGCGCTTTCCGCTGATTTATGTTGAAAAAGCCAAGCCTTGGGAAGGCGAACGGTTCCAAAAAGCGTATCCCAAAGACGTTTATCCTGCGCTTTTTTCTCTTTTTGAGAAGAAGAAACGGGAGTTTCTGAAGCTTCGGTGAAACAAAAAAACGCCCCGTTGCGGGCGTTTTGTCGAAATACAAACTTCGAATGAGACTAGGAATTAGCGATTGCTTTGATCGTTAACGTCATCAGTGAAGATCGGTTCGCTCTTGGCAAGTTTGTCAAGAAGCACGCCATAGTTATCATTCATAACCTCAGGGTTCTGAACGCTTTCTTCCTTACGATTGTTTTTATTGAAGAACATATGATTTTTCCCTCCTTAATGGAATTCATCGAGACCATTGACTTCTGATCTCGTGAATCAATATACCCAAAGAAAAAAGATCATCAAGGGCAATTTTCATGTAAACGTTTTCAGTAAGCACTTTCAGAAAGCGCATACACAAAAAACATTCGATAAAACCTAATAAAAAAATTAAGTGAAATGAGAACGCTTACATCTAAACAAATGTTGTTTGTGTATGCGCTTTCTGAACATTCGATTAAAGCTAATAAAAAAAGATTTCAAAATGAGAACGCTTACATTGATTCTTGAGTTGAAAATAATAAAATTTGCCTTTTTTTCGTTCTTCGGAATATGCCATTTGGCAAGAAAAATCAAAAAAATCGAGAAAAGTTATTAAAAAAGGCTAAAAAACATCGTTTAAATCGATATGAAACTTCAAAAAAGCGCCTTGATCTTGTCTTTTCCCCATTTTTTGAAAAGTGCTATGCTCTAACCATGAAACTGTTTGCTTTCGACATTGATGGGACCTTGATCGATGACCGCTTTGAGAATGGCTATTTTGTGGTTTATCCCGAAATCATCGATGCTTTAAACGCCATATTGGATCGTGGGGACGCCGTCTTGTTCGCCTCGGGTCGTTCGTTAAAAGGCCTGGCCCAGTTTTCCCGGAAACTCCTTCATCCGGAAAATCTCTTTTATTCCACGGCCAATGGGACTTGCCTCTACGACCACCAAGGCCAGCTTCTTTATCATTCTTATATTCCTTATTCTATATTCCTCAAGATGTGCGAACTCTATTCGGGGCACCCCGATTGGACGTATATGTGTTACACCACTAACGATATTGTGGGCTATCGGGGGAGTCCGAACTTTGCTCCTGAAGAGGCGCGTTTTAATGAAATGGGTTGCGAAGATTTCACCAATCGGGTCTTCCCTGAGGGAACGATGCTTCAAAAAGCTTCAATGACGACCGGGAGCATCGACGCCCATACTCTATCTTTGTTTCCGGAACTGGCTGCCTATCGCTCCTACGCGACTTCGTCCTTTTTCTTCGAAATCATGGCCAATGATGTTTCGAAAGCCCACACTGTTGAGCTCTTGAGGCAACAATTATCCATCGCCCAAGATGATGTCTATGCCTTTGGCGACGGGGATAACGATATCTCGATGCTGGAGGCTTATCATGGGAGCGCCCCCATCAACGCTAGCGAAGGGGCAAAGAAAGCCGCTCGTTTTATTTGTCCAAGTGCCAGCGAGCGGGGCGTGGTCTTCGCTCTCAAGGAGCAGTGGAAGATTCTTTAAGACGGGAGATAACGAAGACAAAAGAATGGGCCTTTTTCTGAAATAGGGGTCTTTTGCAGGGATAATTGGAGCCGGCTACTTACCCAAACCGATTCGATAGGTGTTTTTACCTTTTTAGAGTAGAATAGTCGCAGGAGGTACATAAAAAACTTTAAGATATGTACAGTGAGGAAACTAAATCCTCAAGCTTAGCCAAGTTCTTATCAATCTATGACTATGTCTTTGTGGATACGTGTTCCTTGATGGAAGATTCCTTCCCGGTGTTTATGGATAACCTTACGGCATCCCGCGAGTACTGGAAAGACGGATTGCATGTCATTGTCTTAGGCGAATGCGTTGAAGAACTCAAAAAGCATTCTGCGAGCAAAGATAACCAAGAAGCCCGCATCGAAGCCAAAAGAGCGTTGAAGATTCTGCACCACGATAAGTGGTTCCACAAAATCCTCGAAGTCACCAAATCCAATACCAATTATGGATTTGCAGACAATGCCATCTATACTGCCGTTTCTAGTCTCAGGATCCAAAATAAGGTTCTGATCATTACCCAGGATAAGACTCTGGCCACGGATTTGAAAAAACTCAATTCCCTTGATTCGCAGCGCGGCCGCTATGTGCTGGTCTATCGCTTGAATCAACAAGGGGATTTGGAAGAAAATCCGGGTGAGAATGGCGTCTATCAAGCAAGGAATTACAGCTCCGCTCCGCGGAGTACGTCGAATACGAGTGATCGTCACGTTCGTGGGGGTTTCTTTCACAAGGAACGCCCTGTGAAAGAAAAAGAGCCGGTCGAGGAGAAGCCGGTAGCAGATTCGCCGATCGTGAGCGCTGATAAACGTCTCATGGCCAATCTCAACAATCCGAATTATCCTGCCGAGAGAAAACTTTCCGACATCAATGAGCAAATTACTGCGATCGATGCTTTGCCAAGTGATGAAAAGAGCAAACTCTCATTAGCCTATACCTATGATGAACTGGTGGAGGAACGAAATAAGTTAACTCCGAAAGATTCGGCTGGGCTTTCTCCAAGTCAACGGGAAACCGCGATTGCGCATGGCGAATTACCGTTGCCAGCGAAGAAAACCCCAGAATTGAAGCAAGTTGGTCAGCCTGTTGAAAGCAAGAAAGAAGCTCCGGCCCCAGTTAAACCTGTCCCGGTGGCGGAAACGAAGCCCATTTCAGCAAGCAAGCCTCAACATCTTTGGTTTGAATTTGGTTCGTCTGTCCAAGAAGCCTTAACCCGGACTGGATCCCATTATGGC
>JGI20225J20221_1002079_pt1 | contig 16629 bp, 12 predicted proteins | sample BioMet4_FD_20221 | JGI IMG/M metagenome (IMG submission 20221) | reverse complement strand
ATGCCACGGGATAAATCACGTTCGGGATGTCCGGGAGTGGGGCTTCCCCATTGGCGGAACTCTTTGAGCTCATCTAATGAATACTTTCCAGCTAATGCAAGTACGGAATATAGCATTGGCGACATGTGTCCGGGGTCGAGAAAGAAACGATCGCGTGCTTCCCAATCAGGATTAGCAGGATCATATATCAGGTATTCGGAAAAGAGTACATTTATAAAATCGGCACCGCCCATTGCACCACCGGGGTGTCCGGAATTCGCCTTCTCAACCATTGATGCAGCTAGGATGCGGATATTGTCTGCTGCANGATTCATGAGTTTACTATCGTTCATATCTTTTGAAGATTACTTCGTTTTCATAATAACTTTACTTTTCCAGATGTGGTAAGTCCATTCTGCATGATTAGTACCCGAAGGTTGTACGTCTGGTGCTGCCTTGCTGACTGTAAAATAGAAAGTCGGTTCTTTCCAATTTTCCAATGATCCGAAGTTGTCTCTCAGTAAAGTTGCATTATGGTTTCTTGGATAGCCGGTATCATCGGGAGTGACCCTATATATTGGCATCCAATATCCTCGCTGGTTCATGAAGTCAGAAAGGTTCATATAATCTATTTCCAATGAAGTATTTAGATAATTAGGGTAAGTATTGGGCATAGGCTGTACCGGACGTATCATAACTATTTTATCCGCATCCTTGTTGATAGCAAACTCAGAATTGCAGGTATAGTCCCTCGACTGGTTATCAATAGCCTTTAGCCCCGTCTGTACAATTGTCTGTGGAGTGGTTATAGTATAGTTATCCATATTGCTGAAATCAGCCTCAGACCATGCGATCCGTGTGCCGCCGATATCTCCGATGGTATAAGTTAGTAATAGCTTTCCTTTGCCATCTAAGGATACTACAGAAGGCTGGCCTACTCCCCACGATTTGCCACTACCCCCAATTTCCTGATCACCTTCAGTAGTCCATGTTTTTTTTACAATCTGCTTCGGATATTTCACCCAACTTTCTGCATTAAGATCGTTGCTGAATGCGACGCCGATTTCGTTGTAATACATTCCATACCTATTGCTCAGAAAGAACATGGCATATTTGTAAGTGGTGTTGTTCCAAGTAAAACTGCCTTCGATGACGGAGGGGTCACAGGTGTGGTGGTCGTCCCACGAACCGGATATGCCGGGCTGTAATACACTTTTGGGAGCTGTTTGAGAGCCATCCGGATTGATCTTTATGTGGAAGATATTATCTACCATAATCAGATTTTCCGGGTTTCCGCAGAAAAACAGGTGGACTGTTCCGTCTTTCTGTTCCAGTGCGCTGGGACAATATGAATACTTGCTCTCTCCTTTAAAACCAAATACGAATTCGGGTTTTGTAATGCTCCATGTAGGAGTTTCTTCTTCAGGCGGATCGACAATAGGATCTTCTTCCGCACCTTTGCTTGAGCAAGAACAGACTAAGCATAGTCCAATTAAGCTTAATAGATATTTAACCATACTGTTTTACTATTTATTAAAATGAACCGGTTGTTTGGTAACCTGTTTGACAAAGTGTTGTTTGATATTCTCAGCTTGAATGGAATCTACTCTTAGATAATACCGGTTTCCTTGCGGATCAGGAGTAAATTCCGTTGCACCTTTATCGGTTATCTTTATTCGTCCTGCAGGTGAAACGGTGAAGTAGGAGGGGCCTTCTACGGAATATAATACTGAGGTTAAGTCCCACGTCGGACGGTCGTAAGGCATTTTTTGATAGCTTTTGTACGCTTCTATCATAGGGTGCATCGATACCCAACTGAAGTCGTTCTCGATACTCCTGGCGGGGTAATTGATGGCGATGCCTACCTCAAAAGGAGAGGTGACGAGACGTGTTGGCCATTCGCTGAACACTTTTCTGGCGGCTGGAATGTCTTTTACCACATTATACTCATATAGGTTAGGGTTATTAAAGCATCCTGCCATGGTACACAGCAGTTTTACTTTCTTGGCGATCAGTTCTTTTCCGGTCAGCGGAGAAATATTGTCGGCAGGAGTATCCAGTAAGCGGGCAAGGTTAGTGGAGAAACCTACGGAAATAATAGTAACGGAACTGTCCGGTTGCTGTGACAATAGCTTGCGGTACAGGGTGGGGGCTTCCGGTAACTGGCTATAATTTTTCAGGGAACGTTTGAATGCCGGCTTACCATTTCTGCCCTGGATGAGACATACAGCTTTGGCATAATTTGTGGCATCATTCTCACAATCTGCACCGTTGTGTATGATTCCGATGGGTATCCGGGGATAACCGTACCAGGTATTCATGATGTCGATATACTCAGCAGGGTATTGCCCTTCTTTGTTGATCGTGATACCCAACAGGTCTATCTTTCCGGCATCAAGATATTTGTAAAGCATATCCAGTGCTAAGGCATCATCCACGTCATTACCAATATCCGTTTCCAGGATAATTTTTTCTGTTTCTGAAGCAATTCTCTCCGTCTGCTGTTTCTTGGTCGAAATGCAGCCTGATAAGGTTATCAGGAATAAGCCCATCACGTAAAGTTTGTTCTTTCTCATGGTAATTTATTTTAGAAGTTAATTATTCGGTGAAATGGAAATATAAAGTTCAGGGATAACCTTTTGCAGAGCTTTCTCATTTTCTCCAAGGTCCGGGCGGTAATATATCTCTTTATTTCCCGATGGCTTGTCGGTATATGAGAACTGGAAGCGTCCGTCATCCCTTATTTCATTGAGTTGGCAAGGCTTGAGCCCATCCCCTGTAGATCGGTCTCCTTTCCGTACATCTCCCTTCTTCACAAGGCGGTATTCGCCTTCGGGGGTGCAAATTATCTCCCTTTGTGTCGCTTCTAACCAGATGGCACTTTCCCAGACATGAAAAGGTCGGGGATAGCGTGTGATATCAATATCTACCGGGTATCCGGCATCCATGGCACGCAGGAAGTCATATTGCAATTTCCGGTTGAAGGCAAAGTCTAAATATCGTTGTAAACGGGGATGCATCTTGCGTATGAACTCCATATCGGGCAGTTGCCAATAGGTGTTGTTATGGTCTTTTATAAATCCTCCATCCTTGCCTGCACAGGGATAGATGGCTACCGGCAGGTCAGATTTCAAGATTTTGGTGAAAGCGAATACATCCAGTGCCACATTCCACTCTCCGCCCGGTATGGCGTTAGCTCCCGCATCACTGCCCAATTCATGGTTCTTGCTTGCCGTGCCTGCACTTAGATATATCTTGTGTATCTTCTTCTTCATTAGTTCAGGCTTTCGGTTGTAGGCAACGGCCAGAATCCTTGCCGAACCGAAGGAAAGGATTTCAATAGGCTTTTTGCTCTTTTCTAAGATATTCAGCAAGAGGTGGATGGCTTCCTGCTCGTAGTGGGAAAGATACTCCATTTTATCCTTTTCCGATTTCATCATGGAGAGGGGGCCGATACCGTAAGGCACCTTCTTGTTGAAGATATAACTTAGCTGTTCAACGGGAATAATGCCGGCTTCTCTTGGGCCACGCGGATCTTTCCATAGAGTAGGGTGGTCGGCGGTATCCTTCCGGAAAGCATCGGTGATATCCAGAAGGACGGCTTTCAGTTCTACATCAGGCAGCCCGAACCCCATGATGAGGTCCATGTTATCGCCCGGATCCTGATAGGGATGATAAAGGTCGGTGATGACCACTACCGGTATCTTTTTATCCTGCCCTGTTGCCCTCCCATAAGGAAAAGTAAAAGCAAGGATACAACATACGATCTGTAGTGCTGCCTTTTTCATTTGAAGTAGTTTTTGAGATTGAACGTAGCCGAATACAAGTCATAAGACCATAGCCAGTTTTCTCCTGTCATGGCCGGGGTGAAGTACATCACCAGTTCATCTTCATTGAGCATATACCCTTTCGTATCCGTCAGGATACCCGGATTATGGTTTCTTGGGAATCCGGTTTCTTCCGGTCCTGCGTGCCCGATTTCTATCCAGCCGTCTTTTTCCGTGAAAAGCCCTTCAGTTCTCGGTTTGTAGGCCAGGCGGCAGACGTCGCCCACCCAGGTAGGTATTTCCTTGATGGGGGATACACGTGTTTCGGAAACCATGTATATGTTCTTGTCCGATAGGACAGGGTAACTGTTGGCACTTAGGAAAGGAACTTTCTTTTCTTCACCCAATACGATATTATCCAGATCGTTCAGTTTGATTTCACGCATACAGAAGGGCCCGTTTTCTGTCGTTGAATGGTAGAATAACTGTATAGTTGTGGAGTCCTTGACAATCGTTGTGCTTTGCCCTACTCCCCATTTTGTGGTATCCTGATAAGCGACTAACGGATTTTTTTCGAACTTGATATAAGGCCCTTCTATGTTTTTGGAGATAGCCAGACCGATCTGGTTATGGTTGCAATCCCAACGATCCACGCCCAGATAAGTCATGATCCAGTGGTAGGTTTCTCCCTTATACGTAGTTTTGAATTCGCGTACATCCGGATCGCAGATATGGCAATTATCCCAGCCTGTTTCCGAAGGGGCAATAATTTGTGTACCGGGTTGCCATACGTAACCTTTTTCCGTAGGAATTCCTTTGTACAGGTACACGTAATCTACAATCTTGAAAGGATCGCGGTTTTGGCATATAAATCCGTACCTGATGCCGTATTGATCTTGGATGATACTTGGAGCATAATTATAGTGCCCTGCACCGCCACTGAATTCATATCGGATCTGTGGAGTGATTATGCGCGGCTTATTTCCGTAATAACTCTTGCATCCGAAGAGCAGAATACAGGCGAGGCATATAAAAAATCTATTCTTGTTTTTCATCATATAGGGCTAAATTAATGGTTTGTTGGATATATAGATCCAAGACATTGGATCTATATATCTGACGCGTTGCATCTATATATCCAACATGTCAGATATATAGATGCTGCAAATCAATCTTCTACTTGTATGTTTTTGACAGGCCGTATCATGGCTGCGCGTGCTTTTTGTCCGTCACCCCATCCCCAGGTATCCCGGTAACCACCGGGGTCTCCCAATGACATGCCGCCATGTGTGGCGCTTAATGAATTGCCGCTACGGACGGCACAGAGCCATGTTCGATCCATCATTCCGGTTTCATTTCTCCAACCGCTTTGGGGCAGGAAGAGGCAACCCAACTGTTTCAGGTTGTCCTTAGTGGCACGTTTAGCGGTAGTCCCATCAACACCGATAATGATACCGTCGGTCTTAAACCCGGTCTGGGCTGCTGTTACCCATGTGGCTCCTATGTTCCATAGTGCAGCCATTTCCTCCGTGGTAGGTATGCGCCAGCCTTCAGGAGAAGGATCATTCTCGGTTACCCAGTTCGTTCCGTCGTTCGTGTAGCCGGAGGGCCAGTTTGCCGGTGCCGGATCACCCTGCGGGCCAGCCGGATAGCCTATTTTACGGTTAAACTGATACAGCTGACCTATATCGTCAGGTGAGTTTGCAAAGGTTCCCGGGGTGCCTACATTCTTGGTCGACCATATTAAACCATTTATTAAGACTTCATCTTCGCCCAAAACCATTGTCTCTTGCAAGACTTTTGATTTCAGCGTTTTACTGCCCGAAGTAACCTCAATGGTAATTGAACGATTTTTCACGAAAGAGGTACTTGGTTTTACATTGAGGGTAATGACCTTTTTTCCATTACCTGATGTTTCACTTAATGTGCACCAATTTTGAGCGGAACTATTGGAATTGGTTAATTCGGCTGTCCAGGATTCGTTGCCTGTTACAGTTAGCTCGTATGTTCCTCCATTTGCATTTACGGGTATTGCTACCGGGAAAATACCGAATTCATTAGGGTTGTTTTCAATCACATAATCTGAGTTGCTTTCGCATCCCCATAGTGTCAGCAATATTATAGCTGTCCCTATTAAATATTTTATATTGATCATGGCTAAAAGGTCTTCAATTAATATTGGTTATTTTGATTTAAATTAGGATTGTTATCCACTTCACTTTGCGGGATAGGCATGCGGATGGACTTACTAATTATAAAGTTGTTGAAATCACTGTCACGTGTTTTCAGCTCGTTTAAGGTTGCTTCATCATCAATGTTCCATCGCTTCAGATCAATCCAGCGAACACACTCCATGGCAAGTTCCAAGGCACGTTCTATTTTCAGGTGTTCACGGAAAGCGTCCTTATTGGTGGTAATTTGTGTGCCATTGTAATATGTACTGTTTTGGATATTAGGTAGCTTGACCCGATTGCGCACCCGGTTTAGGCACTCTATAGCTTTGGCAGGCGGTGCAGTGTTCAACTCGTTGAGTGCTTCGGCATAAAGCAACAGCATGTCTGCATAACGCAGTGAACGGAAATTATTGTCATTCCAGTAGTACAATGGAAGCGCGTCGGTACTGTATTTCTTGATAAAGACACGGTTTCCCCAATCGCTGTTCCAAGGTGCCCCATAGATTAGCTGATTAGGATGTTCCGGAAAGTCAGTTGCTGCCCCGTCATACCACAAAGTGTAAAATAAACGTTCATCATATTTTCCATCTGTCGTTCTTTCACGTTTGAAGTAATCTACCAGCCAACGTCTTGCTTCGATGTTATTCCAGCCTATACCGGTAGGGGCTTGGTTCATTTCAATTTGTGTACCCAACTGTGCGTTCGGGTCCAGGTAATTATCGGTCTGATCAAAACCAACCCGGTGTGCCAATGAGAAATGTATCTCATATAGTGCTTCTTTATTATTCTCTGTCTTATTACTGAAGTTATCTCCATAGTTGGATACTAAATCATAATAATTTTTTCCTTCACCGTCAACAATCCACTCAAGACATTTTCTTGCTTCTTCCCATTTATGGTGCTGCATATAGGCTTTAGCAAGCAATCCGTAGGCAGCGCCTTTAGTTGGACGACCTGTGTTTTCCGAGTCGCGTGTGGAAGGAAGTTTGGTAAAAGCATCTTCCAGATCTGCTTCTATTTGAGTTAGAACTTCGTCAGCCGTAGCTTGGACAGGCTTGTCTGCGGCAGATGAGGTTTTCAATACAAGAGGTACATTATCCCAAAGTACTGTCATATAAAAATAATAAAAAGCGCGTAAGAATTCGGCTTGCCCTATTAAATCATTTTTATGCGATTCATTGGTAAATGTTACGTTGCCTATATTATCCAATACCTGATTGGCACGGAAAATTGCCGTGTAATGCTCTCTCCATATCTTTGTATTACATTCCGAGAAATTGTAGTCGGTGAAGATGAACTTGGTATATTCATTTAATTCGGTCCAGCCGGCATAACTTACGCCATCGTCGGCCATACCGTTCATTTGCGTATAAATATTTCGAGTCCAAGTCCCTTGACGGTAGAACATTGCATATGTAGCTACAAGACCCGCTTCAATATCTGATTCTGTCTTCCAGAAGACACCTGTGCTTAAAGTATTCTCGTTTTGTATATCGAGCAAAGAAGCATCACATGAGGTAAGCAGTGTGGTGGCACCGCATATTATATAAATTATTATTTTTTTCATGTTCGGAAGAATTTAGAATGTGAATGATAATGCGAATTGTACTGCACGTGGATTGGGGAATGAGCAGTTATCAGCACCCATCTGGAAGATACCGCTATCTGCAAATTCAGGATCTAAGCCGGAATATCCGGTAAATGTGATTAGATTCTGTAGCGTGACTGATGCATGCAGCTTTTCCAGACCTATTCTTTTGATATAGTGCGTTGGCACTGTATAGCCCAGTGTAATATCGCTTAGGCGGAAAAACGAACCATTCTCTAGCCAGCGATCTTGGTCACTTCTACTATTTCGGGAATCTCCATACACAATTCGTGGACGGTCATTTACCGGGTGTTCTTGTGTCCATGGCACGATGCCATTGAAATTGTTTTGGTTGTTGGCAAAGTCACCGGCTGTCGCTGCTGCTCCATTCCAAATCTTTTGGCCGAACCGCCCATAACCGTTGATACTTAAATCAAATCCTTTGTAAGAAGCTCCAAGGTTTACCCCAAGCTCCAATTTAGGCCAAGGACTTCCACAAATCTGCCGGTCTTCAGATGAGATAATGCCGTCGTCGTTGTAGTCATTATATTTGATATCTCCCGGCAAGGCATTCGGTTGAATAACTTTTCCTTTGGAGTTGACATGGCTTTGTACTTCTTCTTCGCTTTGGAAAATACCTTCCGTCTTGTATAAGTACCATGCACCAAGTGCTTTCCCTATTTCTGTTTTTGCGAGGCTAGTGTAATAAACATCTTGTCCGTATCCTAAATTAAGTACTTTGTTTTTAACATGGGAGAGATTAACAGATGCTGAATATGCAAAATCCTTACCAATCTGATCATTCCAGCCAAGTTCGACTTCAAACCCTCTGTTCTCCAAACTACCTGCGTTTACGGCAGGTGAACCTCCTTCATTGCCGGAGCTCATCAAGATGGGAAGATAGACTAGAAGATCTTTGCTTTTGGCATAGTAATATTCGGCACTAAGGCGGAGCCTACTATCCAAAACGGCCATATCAAATCCAATGTTAGTGGTTGTTTTCTTTTCCCAGACGAGGTCGTTATTACTGAGCTGTGATTGGGTCATGCCGATTAAGACATTGTCCGAATTACCCAATACTGCGCGTGGGGCAGTATTAATCGTGGATTGGTAGTCCCAATAACCAATGCTGCTGTTGCCAAGCGTACCGTAATTAGCACGTATCTTCAGGTCGTTAATCCAGGGTATATTGAAGAATTCTTCATTACTGATACGCCAACCTAGAGAGGCTGAGAAAAAGTCTCCCCAACGGTTGTCTTTGGGTAGACGGGACGTACCGTCGCGACGGGCAGTTAGTTGAACCAGATATTTATCATTATACGCATAATTGATTCGCCCAAGATAGGAAATCAAGGCGGACTTAGAATAGTTTCCACCCGCTGTCGTATTTCCTGTGGCAGCATCCAATGAAGTGATATATTTGTCACCAATGGTCAATGGATCCAGCTTAGTTATCCAGCGGTATTCCTGATGGAACTTGTTGTAGCTTATACCAAATAGGGCGTTTACATCATGTTTCCCGAATTTATGTTTGAAGTTGTAGGTCTGTTCAATCAGGATGTCGTGGTATTGAGCGCTTGAGTATCCTAAATGTGCGGCATCATCACCTTGTCCCATTGTCCAGTTCCCTTTTTTACGGAGACTATTGGTAACCCCCATATAACTTTTGTAGGCAAAGTTCAGTTTGGCTTCCAGCATATTGAAAAGAGATATTTGACCGAAGATATTGCCTATCAGGTACTCTTCTTCATTATTGCTTTTATATAGTTCTTGCATGGCAACAGGATTCAAACCGTAGGAATTTGCCCGATCTACGTCACCATATCCAAATCCGCCGCTATGTGATTCATCATATACAGGAATGGTAGGCGGCATGCTGATAAAATTGCTCCATGGATTGCCATTTAAGTCCTTTCTGTCAGATTTGGTATAATACAGATTTTCGCCATATGAAAAAAGCCCTTTTTGTCCACTGGTGTTAATACGGAATCCGTATTTATCATAACTGGTATTCAATAATGCCCCGTCATCAGCCATTCTGTTGAGTGAAGCATAATATTTCACTGTTTTTGAACCACCGGACAGAGATACATTATAATTTTGTAATACGCCTGTACCTAACATTTCTTCTTGCCAGTCGGTATTTCCATCATAGTGATTTTGGCGCTTAGTAACACCAGATACTCCTGCTAGAATGGCTTCATCGTAGGCACGGTTATCATAGATTTTGTAGGTTTCAGCGTCCATCAGATCGTAACGTGGTAACCAACTCAGTGTTATTTGCGAATCAAATTTGACTTTTAAAGCTCCTTCTTTTCCCTGTTTTGTGGTGATGATAACTACTCCATTAGCTGCTCGTGACCCATAAATGGCAGCTGATGAAGCGTCTTTCAATATCTGGATGGATTCAATATCTTCTACATTGACGCCTAGTTCACTGCCTGCATAGGAGCCGTCAATGATGAATAACGGGTTGTTGTTGGTTAAGCTTCCCAGTCCACGGATGTTAATAGTGGCACCTGATCCCGGTTGGCCGCTACTTGTAATCTTGACGCCAGAGGTAAGACCTCGCATTGCTTCTACTACATTTCCCGAAACACGTTCGGCAAGGGCATCTTCTTTTACTGTGGATATGGAGCCAAGCAGGTCTTTCTTTTTGACCGAACCGTAACCGATGACTACGACTTCATCCAGCATTTTGTTTTCAGGTTCTAATGTGATATTGATAACATTAGCATTGCCTACTTTTACTTTTTGCGTAGCATATCCGATAAAACTGAATTCAAGGATCGCCCCTTGGTTGACTTTGAGCTCGTATTTACCATTGATATCGGTGGTTGTTCCGTGAGTACGGCCATCTTCTTTAGTCAGAATGGATACTCCTGGTAGAGTTTCTCCATTGTTGTCTTTTACGGTACCTGTGACATTGATTTGTGCATATAGATCGAATGAACACATTAATAAGCATATAGATATAATAAGCCAATGAAGCTTTTTATTAACTGCTTGTCTTTCTTTATACATCTGAATTGGTTTCATGTACTAATTATTAAAGGTTAAATAAAATGTATTCAGTAGGAGAAATAACTCTCTTCTTTTACTCTGCCAAGAATTGGAAAAAGAAAGCACAGTAAATTGTTTGGGAGAGTAGGGGCTATGTTAATTGGCCCCAGAGAGTATAATTGCTCCTAAACCGGATATAAACAGAAAAAACATGCATGCCAGGAGAATATTTACCGTCTGTGAAGAGCCTTTGAACTCTTTCCAGATAAATATGCCCCACAAAGCTGCAATCATAGGCGCTCCTTGTCCCAGCGCATAAGATAAAGCAGGTCCTGCTGTATCTTATGCGCTGGGACAAGGAGCGCCTATAATTCCTTCCATATAAATACTCCCCATATAGCAGCAATCATAGGCGCTCCTTGTCCCAGTGCATACGAGATAGCCGCACCGGCTTTCCCTGCTGCAATATAACTCAGAGCCGTACCTAATCCCCAAATAGCTCCTCCCAATACTCCGACCATGTGTGTGCTGAATTTACCCTGGAAGTACTCCTTATAGCTAACCGGAGTACCTACGAATGGTTTCTTCATCACGATGGTATTGATAATGAAATTGCTGATGAAGATACCTATTGCGAATATAAAGAATGCTGAATAGGGAGTAGCCATTGTGGGAGTAGGTGACTCAAAGTTGTTTAAGTCCATGGCAGCAGCAACAAACCGGTAGAAGAAGGACATCAATACCCCGGCTATAACGGCGATTATAATTCCTTTCTTATTGGTGCTGCTCCCTTTCTTATTCATCTTTCCGGCAGCTATGGCATTGAAAATGATAGCCAGCACCACCAATGCCACACCGCTGAACAGAATTAATGCATCGCCTTTAGGAGCACCGAAATAATTAACAAAAACACCTAATACCAAGGCTATGCCAACTCCCAGGGGAAACGCTACCGTAAGCCCCGCCATAGAAACGGAAGCGGACAGCAAGATATTAGCTAGATTGAATATAACACCGCCCACGAAGGCTCTTACATAGTTTTCAGTACTAATCTGCTTCAAATCTTCGACAAAACCGCGTCCGGCATCTCCCGTACTACCTAAGGTGAATCCTAAAAGGATAGAGAAGGCAAGGATACCAATGACGTAATCCCAGTAGAACAATTCATAACGCCAGGTTTTCCCGGCAAGCTTTTGCGTATTTCCCCATGATCCCCAACAGAACATCGTAATAACACAAAAAACGACGGCCAATGAATAACTGTTAACTATAAACATGGTATTAGACTTTTAAGTTAGTATTTATAAATAATCTATTTCTTTGCGATAGGGTAAGGAGGATTGGGCTCCCATCCGGGTGACGGTGATAGATGCACATTTATTTGCAAATTTCACGGCATTAAATACGTCCATATCTTCTGATAGAGCCACGCATAATGCTCCACAAAAAGTATCACCTGCAGCAGTAGTATCAACGGCTTTTACCTTTGGTACCGGTACTTCGTGATATTGATCCTTCTCTTTAATTAATGCTCCTTTAGAACCAAGTGTAATCACTACAATATCGACTCCTTTGGCACTAATGATATCAGCTGCTCTGCGTGCACTTTCCCAATTGATTACTTTTATTCCCGAAAGTATTTCAGCTTCTGTTTCATTGGGGATTATCATATATAAATTTTTCAGTAAATCAGCTGAAAGGGCCCGGGCTGGTGCTGGGTTTAAGATCACTTTATTTCCTTTTTCTTTTGCTATTTTGGCTGCGTACTCTACCGTTTCTATGGGTATTTCTAATTGCATTAATAATATATCCCCTTTTTCAATAATGGAATGGGCTGCTTCGATGTCTTTAGGACTTAATGAACCATTAGCACCGGAAGCTACAGTAATACTGTTTTCTCCATTTACATCAACCATAATCAATGCCACACCTGAGGGAAGTACTGGATCGGAGTATATATGTTCTACGTGAATACCTTCATCTTCATACTGTTCTATTGAACGCTTACCAAATAGATCATTGCCTGTTTTGGCTATAAAATGCACATTCCCTTTTAATCTGGCAGCTGCAACAGCTTGATTGGCTCCTTTACCACCCGGGTTCATCATAAAACTCCCCCCCATTACAGTCTCTCCTGGAACGGGCAAACGATCTGCTTTGATGACCATATCCGTGTTGCAACTGCCTATAACAATAATATTCTTGCTCATAATTACTCGTTTAAGATTAAATAATTCGACATTAAAGGGTGTGCTCTCTTTTTCCATTTCAAAAGTAGATGATGTGTGCTTTATAAGCAAACGAAAATTTGCTGTTTTTAATATTAGTAAAATCGATATTATAAAGCTTTATATTCTATAATATGTTGGTTTATATATATTTATAATTTTATATTATATATGTTTTATGGATTAGTAATATTTATATGAAATGCATTATTTAGAGAAAAACAATTGTTATCTTTTGTTTTTTATCTACCTTTCTATCCTAAAATAAGTGTTTTCCTAATTCAAGATTGTTATGCTTAAATCTGAATCACTCATTAAGTTGGTTAATAGTCTCACAAAGCAGGAGAAAAAAGAATTCTCAATTTATATTTCTAATAAATCAGCCAAAGATTATATAATGCTTTTTCGGTTGATTGATGATGAAAAGGTCAGTATCCCCGAAGAATTGAAACAACGTTTTCTCAAGCAAAAACCAACCTCTTCTTTTAATACGGCAGTAATTTATTTGTTTGACTTGTTAATAGAAATATTGGCTAAATTGCGATCAAAGCAGGATAGTTATTTTTTATTATTCAATGAGTTACTGAACGCACGGGTGTTATATGAGAAATCAATGTATTCCGAATGTTTTCATGTTTTGAAGAAAGCAAAAGAGAAAGCAATTTATTATGAAAATAATTTTGCCTTATTAGTTGCTCAAAGATTTGAACTAAACTATTTATTAACTTTAGATTTTGACCATTTGGATGAGACGAAGCTATTGAGTAAGCAAAATAAGATGCGGAATACATTAAAGAATATCAATAAATTGAATGAGCAATCTTCATTGTATGAATTACTAAAATATAGAATGAATAGCAGAGGAGCTTCCCGTTCGTTGGAGGAGACTCAAAAGCTAAATGATTTGGTAACTAGCGAGATCAGTATAGTCGCAAGTACAGCCGTAGAGAATTTTGAAATAAAAAAGAATCATCAATTATTTCAAGCTAATTATTTTATTACGGTTGGTGATTATAAGGCTGCTTTTAACTCTTTTGTTGAGTTAAATAAACTATTTGAAGAAAACACTCATTTATGGAATGACCCTCCTGTATATTATTTGATGACAGTAGAAGGTATGCTCGAGAGCCTCCGTATTATGCATAATTATGAAGGAATGAATTATTTTATCAATAAATTGGTAAATCTTACTAGTTCTTCTGCTAGTTTTCAACTGAATATCTCCTACGTAATATTTATCTATCGTTTATTTTCATTTATAGATATAGGTGAATTTGAAAAAGCGGAAGTCTGGATTTTACAAAATCAGACTTTACTTATTGATAAAACAGCTTTATTGAAAGAGAGCCAACAAGCTGAGATGTCTCTATATATTGCGCTTACTTATTTAGGAAATGGTGAGTTTAGAAAGGCGAGAAAGCGGCTGAGTATTTTCATGAGTAGGGGACATTTATACTCTTTGCCGCTCTTCCGTACAATCAGAATTGTAAATGTCATGATTCATTATGAGTTAGAGGATATTGATTATATTCATTCCGAGAGTCGCTCCATAAAAAGAGAAATATTAAAAAATAAAGAATGTAATCTGAAGGTTGAATCATTCATGTTAAGATTCATGAATTACTCTCTCACAAAGGGTAATAAAAAAGATCGTTTGATTCTCTGGAAACGTCTAGAAAATGAAGTCAAAGTTTTGTACGCTGATAAGTATGAGTCTCAAATTTTACGAAAATTCGATTTTATGGCGTGGATTGAATCTAGAATTTTTGAAATATCTCTAAGTAGCATTTTACAAAATAAGAACACTTATCATAGTGAAAGGATTTAGCTAATACTATTGGAAATATTTTGACAATGGAGTGATGCTCTATTATTTCAGCAATTCCTCCACTTTTTTGTAAAATAAAGCAAGATGATGGCCGTCGACAAAACCATGATGAAGCGTCATGCTAATAGGCATAATAAGCTTTCCTTCACGTTCTATTGCTTTACCTGCATTCATCAATGGATAATTGTTTCCTTGGCGGTACTCTTGTGTACAGGTGATGGACGTGAAGTAAAGATCGGGTGTTGCACTTAGCAGAAATACATCTAGCAAGTCTTTTCCCCCTGTTTTTTCAGCTTTATAAGGATCCCCCTCCGGATCAATATTTTGTATGATTTTACATGCTGATTCGTAGAAACAATCGAAATCTTCGTACCAAGGGAAGCGCGCGGTGAAAAATTTGCCGTTATCTTTCACTTTGATAGGGGATAGAATGTCTACGGTATCAAAGTAAACAACTTTACCTTCCGGGTCTATCCGGTAGCGGAATTCCGGTATTTCGTTGACAGCCCGGAGTACAGCGTATAAATAATGCAGAAAAAAAGACTTTTTGCTTGCTTTGGCTCTTATTTTAGCGCCTGCACATTCCACTTCGGATGTTATGGATAACTGGGGATTTAAGAAATGGCGGAAAAACTCAAAGTTATCTTTCCGCTCCCAAGTCTCCATATCTACTATATGTTTCATTCTTGATAATGTATGCTTGAATAGATTTATTTCTTTTTCTTACCGTAAAAGAATATGAAGTATAAGCCTATGATGACGAATGGAATACTAAGCCATTGGCCCATGTTAAGACTCATTCCATCCTCGAAACTTACTTGATTTTCTTTTAAAAACTCAATAAAGAAGCGGAATATAAATATTTCTGTCAGACATAAGCCAAAGAAGAAGCCACGAGGTAACTTTTTGCTGTAGTTCTTGTACAGATAAAGCATGATGAGGAAGAAAACGAAATAAGCAATTGCTTCATAAAGCTGTGCCGGGTGGCGTGGAGTCATATCTACCCGTTCGAAAACAAATGCCCAAGGTACATCAGTAGCCTTACCTATAATTTCGGAGTTCATTAAATTGGCCAGACGAATGCAGCAAGCACAGATTGGGGTGGCAACAGCTATCATGTCCAATACGTCCATATAATGCATCTTTGTTTTACGGCAATACAACCAGAGGGAAATAATCAATCCCAATGTGCCGCCATGACTCGCTAATCCGGCATATCCTGTCCATTTCCAACCACCTCCGGGCAGGAAATGTACGGGTAAAATCATTTCCCAAAAATGGTGTAGATAGTATTCCGGTTCATAAAATAAGCAATGACCCAAACGAGCGCCGATGAGTATGCCAAAAAAACAATAGAAAAATAATGGTTCGAACTTATCGTCGCCAATTTTCTTGTCACGATATTGGTAGCGTACTACAATGTAGGAAAGTGCAATGCCTACGACCCATAATAGACCGTAGTACCTGACAGGAACATGTCCGAATAAGTTGAATATTTCCGGATTCGGGTTCCAGTTGATAGTAAGGATTGGCAACATATTCTATTGTTTTAATGATTAGTTTTTAAGTTTTGATGCAAATTTTTGAGCAACCATCTCGTATGTAGGTGCTTTTATGCCATTTTTTTCTGCAGCAGCAAGCATATCAAACAACAAACCTTGTACTTCCGATTCGTGTCCGCGTGCTATATCTTTTTGCATTGAAGCAGTGCTCTTAGGATCAAGCTTGTCGATAACCTTTAGGTTGTACTCCACAAGATCTTCTTTGAACTCTATGCCTAGCTTAGCGCCTAATGCAGCGCTTTCTTGTGAAAGCCCTATGAAGGTATTACGTATCTCACCTGCCTTCTGAACTTCTCCCATTGGAACGTCATAATACGCCCCAGTTACCGCCATTGCGGAAATAAATGACCATTTCACAAATGTATCGCGATTGATATCGGCGGATATCTCCGCTTTAATACCACTTTCTTGCAGATCGTGTTGTACGCTTTCCATCACTCCTTCAGGAACTAAAGTCCCTTTATGAGCCCCAAAGACAAGCCGGAATATCTTACCCATCT
>JGI20225J20221_1000830_pt1 | contig 16668 bp, 6 predicted proteins | sample BioMet4_FD_20221 | JGI IMG/M metagenome (IMG submission 20221) | reverse complement strand
GTGTTCATGATGTTGAGAACTTTTATGGTGTTTGGTTCTTTGGCAAAAACCGCAGAGGCTGGCACAGAATTGACGAGCCCAGTTATGCTGAGGTCGTTCGTCGCCGCTGAAGTTACGGTTATGTATTCGGTCTTTACCTCAGAATCGCTTCCGCCTGCATTTGCAACAGTGAGGTTGACGGTATAGTTACCGGCCGCACTATAGGTATATATTGGATTCTGCTCAGTGCTATCGACTGTACCGTCGTTGTTGAAGTCCCAGGCCCAGCTGGTCGGGCTATTGATTGAGGTGTCGTTGAACTGGACCGTAAGTGGCGCTTCACCCGAAGTAGGAGTTGCCGTGAAGTTTGCGTCGACTGGTGCGATTGCGGTCTTCTCCATTATGAGAATCGCATTGGTGGCAAAGAATTCGTCGCCGCTGGTCCCGGCTAGAGTGCTCTGGAGCTGCGCAGTATTAGCACCGCTGGTAAGGTTGCCGGTTACATCATATTCCGTAAATGCAACCTGTGGCTGTGAGAGATACCCGGAGGACAGCAGGGTCGCATATGGATGACTATTGAAGAAGAACGAGGCGGAGCCATCACACATCATGCTGATCGCGATAACCTTTGCACTGGAAAGCCTCGATGTGTCGACATCCTCAAAGTTAGCCCATGCAGTGGCCTCTTCATTGGTGACTATAGGGAGACCGCTTGTTATAAAGGACTTCAGCCTGTCAAATTCGCAGTTGATCCAGATCGTCTTTTCGGTGGCGGACGGATCACTGTACACAATCACCATGTAGGCGCCAAACATCGATCCGCTATTGCTAGCCTGCGTAACAACGAGGGTGTTTCCAGACGTGTTGAACAGGTCGGTCACGTTATAGACATACACGCCTTCATTATAATCCTGTGTATAATAGCCACGGTCGGCATAGATTGCCTCCTGCGTTTCCGTAATATTGTTACCGTTGAAGAGTATCATCCAGCCGGGATTGCCATATCTGCACGCCTGGTAGAGCCGGGCGCTCACAACAGTTGCCCCGGAAGGTATAGGAAGATCGGAAGACGTGAAGGAAAACGACTTTGTGCTCGCGCTGCTGCTATACTCGGTATTGCCGGCAGAATAGACAAGCCCGTACCGCCCGTCATATATCTCCTTCGTGTTCAAGTCGCTGCCGTTGGTATACCGCTTGCCCTTGAACCCGTTGTATTTGATTGTGGTGGCTGAACTGGACTTGTTGTTGTTAGTCTCGTCAGTTTCGGAAATCAGGTTGTCAGGGTCGACAGTTGCGGTATAGGTCACGGTCCCGCCAAGAACCGCCGAGGTCCTGACAGTCGGGTCGTAGAGCGTGCTGGTATTGGTCGCACCGCTTGCCAGAGAGGCAATGGTTGTTGTCGCAACAGGCACGGTGCCGTTGGATACGTCGCTTGCGTACAGCGCTACCGAGATGTTGGTTGCGGTGGCAGGGCCAAGGTTCTTGATGGTGTTGATCTTGATATAATTCCCTTCATAGGCAAAGACCGTACCCGCCGGCTGCATGATAACAGTGCCCGAAACCGTAAGGTCGCTTTTGGGCGCTACGGTTATGTACCTATTTTTGATCTCTTCATCGCTGCCATAGGCGTTTGTAGCGTTGAGAGTTACTGTGTATGTACCGTCTGAAACGTAGGTGTGCAACGGGTTTTGCTCGGTCGCATTCGTGCTGTCGCCGTCACCGAAGTCCCAGAGCCAGGAGGTAGGGGCGTTGGTCGACGCATCAGTGAACTGGACTGTCATGGGTGCCGTGCCGGACGTCGGGGTGCCCGAGAAGGCGGCGACTGGGACGTCGCCGCCAGAGGAGCCACCGGTGACCGTCACCTGGGCGGTGCCGTTCACACCTTCGGCGGACGCCGTCACCGTGGTCGTTCCGGCGGTGAGGGCGGTGAAGAGGCCGGTCGCTGCGTTCACCGTACCGACGGTCTCGTTGCCGCTAGTCCAGGCGATGGAGACGCCACTCATCTCATTCCCGCTCTGGTCCTTTGCGGTGGCATTGAACTGCTGCGTCCCGCCTACCGTCAGGCCGACCGTCGCGGGGGAGACCTCGATCGTGGTCAGACCGTCTTGTGTAACGTCCTTGAATGCGTATAGTTTCTTGTCCTGACTTCCAATGTAAAGGGTTCCGTCTGCACTTATCATTGCTGAACCGTAAATGGTACTGCCGGTTGTGTAGCTCCATTTGAGTGTCCCGTCAGGGTTTAGTGCATATAGGTTCTTTTTTTCGTTTCCGATGTAAATGGTTCCATCTGCACCGATCACTGCTGAACCGTAAATGACACCGGTGCTGTAGGTCCATTTAGATGTTCCATCAGGATTTACTGCATAGAATTTATTGCGGTTTCCGATGTAGATAGTTCCATCTGCTCCAATCGCAGGGGTACCTTGTATCCCGGTTCCTGTGTTGAGCCTCCATTTGAGTGTTCCGTTAGGATTTACTGCATAAATCCCTCCGTCACCGGCTCCAATGTAGATAGTTCCATCTGCTCCAATTGCCGGCGAACCCTTTATCGAACTTCCTGCAGCTATGGTGTAGTTCCATTTGAGCGTTCCGTCAGGATTTAATGCACATATTATTCCTTTACTTGCTGCTCCAACATAGATTGTTCCGTCTGTTCCTATTGCTGGCGTGCTCCATACTTGGCCTCCGGTTGTGTAGTTCCATTTGAGTGTTCCGTCAGGATTTAATGCATAGAGTTTATTGTCCAAACTTCCGATGTAAATTGTTCCGTCTGTTCCTATTGAAGGTGAACTCTCTATTCCGTCTCCGGTTATGTAGTTCCATTTGAGTGTTCCGTCAGGATTTAATGCATAGAGTTTATTGTCCAAACTTCCGATGTAGATTGTTCCATCTGCTGCGATAGCGGGTGTACTACTTTTGATGTAACTTCCAGTGGTGTAGCCCCATTTAAGTGTACCATTAGGATTTAATGCATAGAGCTTATTGTCCTTGCTTCCGATGTAGATTGTTCCGTCTGCTGATATAACTGGCGAACCGTATATAGAATTTTCAGTAGTGTAGGTCCAGCTTATATTATTTGTTTGTGGCCCGGTATACGGCGACAGCCCGGTGTTGCGGTTATCCATCTGGAACTTCGGCCATGCCGAGTTCGCGAGGCCGCAGGTCGCTGCATTCACCAGAATGTAATCCGTCTTGGTCTCATCATCTGAGCCGGCGCTGTTCGTTGCCGTCAGGGTCACCGTATAGGTCCCGGCCGTGGTGTACTCATGTCTCGGGTGCTGCTGATCGCTCGTGCCGCCGTCGCCGAAAGTCCATGCCCAGCTGGTAGGGGCATTCGTGGACTCATCAGTGAACTGGACGATCAGCGGAGAGGTGCCGCTCGTTACGTCAGCCGTGAAGTTTGCCATAGGGGCGTCGCCGCCAGATTCTCCACCGCCACCGATTTTATAGTTTTCAAAAGGCGCCATCAAGGGGGCAGTGTCGTTATCTAAGCCATCCGATATTGCATAGGGTTTATTGCCGATCCCGTCGCCGTCAGTGTCGGTACCGTTGTAGTCTGACCAATAATTACCCGGGTAGCCTGTATAGGCGGTACCATTATAGGTGTAAGTAATTGATGTGGTTGCATTCCAGGCAATGGTCGTCGCGTGGGACGCAAGACTAGCGACGTTCTCTCTATTGTTGAAGAACGAATTTAGGTAAACCTGGTGGCCGTTACCGGGGCCGGCATATGATGTGCCTGATACGTACCAGTCTACTGTGATTCCCTGCTGGTTGTTGAAGATAGTGTTCTCACGGATTGTGTAGTTCTCGGCAATCCTGAAGAGATAAAAACCGCTAGTACTACCGGAGACAATATTCTCTTCGAAAATGCTATTTCTAGCGCGGACGAAAATCCCATAATTGGTATTGTTTTTCACGGTGTTGCCTGAAACCAGGCAGTTTTCCGACCATCCATAAGGATCACCGTGCATATAGATACCATCATTGTTCCTTTCGGCGGTGTTGTTAATGAGCGTGGTGTTTGCTGACCTCATAATATAATAGCCCGTACTCCCTTCATTTGCGGTGTTGTTGACAATGGTATTGCCTATGCTCTCCTGAACGGATACCCCTGTCCCTGAGCGGTTCACCGTGTTGTTAACTAAGAGATTGTCATTGCTCGCATCACGAACATATATGCCATACTGACTATTGTCATTGACTGTATTATCCCAAATAGTGTTGTTGGAAGCTCCGGATAGAGAAATCCCATATGTGTTGGCATTAACAATGCTTCCGGAGATGGTGGTGTTGATTGTATATGTACGAATCCCATATTGATTGGAAGTTAAATTGCATCTTTCAATTCTGTTGTTCCCTGAGCCAACTATGTTGATACCATAATAGCATTTCTCAGTTGTGACGTTTTCAACCAGTGAATTTTGTGTATAAGCAAGGAGCACACCATAATACTGCCCTGAGAATGCATGGTCTCTTACTGTGATATTGGTGCATTTTGCCGCTACAAAACATCCGGCACCTTCCGGAGCCACTCGATCATGCTCATCGACCCAGTAATAGATAGGTTTTCCATCGACGAGGTTGGTAGTATCGATATTGTGAGTATACTGGGAAGAATCTGAGCCAGCCACTACAAAGTTCCAGGTATTGTTATACATCGTGTTGCCGGTAAGCATTGAATCCGTCGCTTTAGACAGTGAGATGCCCCTATTGTTTCCAGAGACAACATTGCCCGAAAGGTTACAGTCAGCAACACTTTTCACCAGGATGCCACATTTTCCACTTCCTGTCGCTCCCGTTACAGTAAGCCCACTGATCGTCACATTGTCAGCAGTTATTGAAATGGCATCAGTGCTTGCGCTTGCAGCCTTCACGATTGCTGCTGAAGTCCCATTCTCCGAAGCAATAGTAACCGATTTGTTCACTTCAATGTTTTCGGTATAGGTTCCGTCCCTTACAATAATCGTGCTTCCGGCCGAAGCAGCGTTTATTGCGTCCTGGATGGTGGTGAAATTTCCACCCCCTGAGGCATCAACATAAATAGAATCGGAATCTGCTGAAACCGCTGCAGTTATATAATTTGTCTTTACTTCAGAATCGCTCCCTTTTGCGTTGGAGACCGTGAGGTTGACAGTGTATGTACCGGCTGAAGCGTAGGTATACGAGGGATTCTGATCGGTGCTGTCCACAGTACCGTCGTTATTAAAGTCCCACGAATAAGACGAAATATTACCTGTTGACTGGTCCGTAAAGTTGACAGTAAGAGGAGCAGAGCCAGAAGTCGGGGTTGCTGTGAAGTTTGCAACCGGAGCTTCAGGCAGTGGCTCACTTACGACAATGTACTCAGTTTTTACTTCAGAATCGCTCTCATCTGCATTTGCAACAGTGAGGTTGACTGTATAGTTACCAGCCGCAGTGTAAGTATAGATTGGGTTCTGCTCGGTGCTATCAACAGTTCCATCGTTATCAAAGTCCCATGACCAGGATGTAGGAGTATTTGTAGATTCATCCGTGAACTGGACGGTAAGTGGGAAATCACCACTCGTTACGTTAGCCGTGAAGTTTGCTACCGGAGATGCAGGGCTGCTGCTTCCGCCAAAGTAATTTTCAAAAGGCTGCATCAGGGGATAGTTATCGGCTCCGAGGCTGTCGGGCAGGACATAGGGAGTATCACCAATTCCGTCGCCATTAGCATCTGTGCCGTTGTAGTCAGACCAGTAGTTGCCCATATAACCGGTGTAGGTTTTGCCGGAGTAGGTGTACTTGATAGGAGCTGAGGAGGACCAGTAAGTGACAGAAGGAGCTGTATTATAAGTGATTTCTTTTGTATCATTAAAATTATTGAGATAAATCCTGTTATTTTCTCCAGAAGAAAGCTGGATGGCTTCATTGTTCCTGATGAAGGTATTGTGGGTAATGGTGTTGTTGCTGCCAGTTATACGGAGACCTAATTTGGTATTGTCTATGAAGGTATTATTAGAAACAGTACATTCGGAGGCAGACAACACAAGGTTTCGAGTCGTATCTGAATTTGTAAAAACGTTTCCATCAATAATTGAACCTGTACAAGCACTTCGAATGTAAAGAAGACCATAGCTATTATTATTATTGCTAAAATAATTATTTTTAACTATATATGATGCGCCTGTAGCGTCTATACCTATGGATTGAGAACTACTACCATTTGAAACAATATTATTTTCAAATATATAGCTGTCTCCCTTCATATAAATGCGATTAAAAACCTTATTAAACGTACAATTTTTTATAGTAACATCAGAAGCTGTACCAAATTGACCAAAGTATGGATTTTGTACACTTATGTTCATTCCTTCAAGGACAGTCCCTGTAGCATTATTACCATCTGGAAGCCTAATTTCATCATATTGGCCTTGAGCATTGGGTGCAACTGTTACGACATCAGCATTTTCTCCTATGATATTTACGTTTGGCTTATTTACATAAAAACCAAGGTAATTCCCGGCCTTGACATAGATAGTATCCCCGGAAGAAGCGCTGTTGATAGCAGATTGTATATCGGTGAAATCTGCTCCACCACTGTCATCAACGTACCAGGTCTTTCCCGCTGCAGTTACAGTTATATAATTTGTCTTTACCTCAAAATCGCTTCCTTTTGCATTGGAAACTGTGAGATTGACAGTGTATGTACCGTCTGAGGTGTAGGTATACGAGGGGTTCTGCTCAGTGCTGTCGACCGAGCCGTCATTATTAAAGTCCCACGAATAAGACGAAACATTACCTGTTGACTGATCCGTGAAATTAACAGTGAGAGGAGCAGAGCCAGAAGTCGGGGTTGCTGTGAAATTGGCAACCGGGGCGGAAGGTGGTATTGGAGGGGCATTGACAGTCACCTGTGCAGTCCCGTTCACACCTTCAGCAGAAGCGGTAATGGTTGTTGTTCCTTCTGCCAGAGCCGTGAAAAAGCCGGTTGCGTTCACCATACCTATAGTCTCGTTACTGCTGGACCAGGTAAAGGTTATGCCGGTCATTTCTTTTCCGTCTTCATCTTTTGCGGTGGCGGTGAACTGCTGTGTATCACCGGGCATAAGGGTTGTTGTTGCGGGAGTGATATTTATTGCAGTCAGAATCGGGGTTGTTGCTCCGGGAAGTCCCGAGAATTTTGCAGCGATAGCGTCACTACTGCCACCACCATAAATCGTACTGTATGCATTGGTTGTTGTAGGAAAACCTGAGGAACCTGCCGATCCAGATATATACACATTGCCTGAGCTATCTACTGCAATTCCATACCCAGAGTCCGAACCCGATCCGCCGAGGTACGTAGAATAGAGCATATCAACTTTACTGTTCCCAACGGGGTTGAGTTTACTGAAAAATGCATCCACTCCGCCACCGGAAACTCCCTGATAAGAATCGTTTGTTGTCGGAAAATCGGTGGCTTCTGTAGATCCGCTGACGTATGCATTGCCTGAACTATCCACTGCAATACCACGACCATATTCTTCTCCATTTCCTCCTAGATATGTGGAATATATAAGGTTAGATCCACTAGGGTTCAGTTTGCTGAAAAATGCGTCCATTGGATGACCACCATAGGTTAGTTGATAGGCACCGGAGGTAGTCGGAAAATCGGTGGATGATGTAGATCCGCTGACGTATGCATTGCCTGAACTATCCACTGCAATATCAGACCCATCCTCTGATCCACTCCCACCAAGATATGTGGAATACACAAGGCTCGAACCGTCTGGATTCAATTTGGTTACAAACACGTCACTATGACCACCATAAGATCCCTGATAAGAGCCGGATGTTGTCGGAAAATTGATAGAGTCTGTATATCCAGCGAGATATGCATCTCCGGAACTGTCGACTGCAATACCATATCCCTGATCTGTGTTGGTTCCCCCAAGATACGTAGAATAGACAAGGCCTGAACCATCAGGATTTAATTTGGTTACGAATGCATCATAAGTACCACCACTGTAGCTTGTCTGATAAGAACCAGTAGTTGTCGGAAAATCGGTGGACTTTGTATATCCGGTGACGTATGTATTGCCGGTACTATCTACTCCTATATAATATCCTACCTCTTTGCCGGTTCCCCCAAGATACGTAGAATAGACGAGGGCGGATCCATCAGGGCTCAGTTTGGTTACAAATGCATCCTGTGCACCACCGTAGTTTGTCTGGTAAGCTCCAGTCGTAGTTGGATAGTTGCTAGATGATGTATATCCGCTAATGTATGCATTACCGGAATTATCTACTACAATGCCACGACCATTATCTACATCATTTCCCCCAAGATATGTGGAATATACAGTTCCAGAACCATCGGAATTAAATTTAGTTACAAATACATCATTCTTTCCATTACCGCCGGATGTTCTCTGATAGGCCCCGGTTGTGTTAGGAAAATCAGTTGATGCTGTGACCCCGGTGATGTATGCATTGCCTGAACTATCTACAGCAACATTCCATCCGCTGTCAGCACCGCTTCCTCCAAGATACGTTGAGTATGAGAGAGATGGATCAATAACGAGCATCTTGCTCTGGTCATACTTTCCCACTGAAAAACCGTAAATGCCATCATCCAGAGCACGGTAAGCAACTGTTACACTTTCTCCTTCCTGATACGCCTTCGGTGCAGCCATAGTCACTTCACCATCACCTGTGGTAATGGCAAGGCTTCCATCATCTGCAACTCGGATTTTATCAGCACCAAGCACTTTAATCCGTATGTTATTCGGGTCAGCGCCGGGTGCAACGGAGAAAAGCTTCTCCACATTATTTCCGTATGCTTTTGCACTCACGGTGACACCAGGGTACAGCTCGCCGAGCGAGACGAGGTTGTAGGTTGAGAGACCGGTCTGCCATTTGCTGGAATCTTTCCCAACGAAGTAGGAGACCTTTGTCTCTGCCGGGTCTTCACCCTGTGGGGTCAAAGAGATAACAGTGCCGTCATTGGTGACAAACTGTTCTTTCAACGCGACACCGGAAGTTACGTTATCCTTCGTGACTGCGACCGCATGGGTTAGATCAGTATTGGTTATATAAGCCGTCCCATAGTACGTGTCAGCATAGAATTTCACAGCGTCCGGCTGCTGACCCTGGTTCTGAATGAACGGCACCTGTACGTTCATTAACTGGGCAGTAGAAGCTTGAAAACCGGAATTGTTCCCTGCTAATGCAGGGGGTGCTAACGAAGTCATGCACATCAGTGCAGCGATACAAAGAATTAAAATTATTTTTCTCATATTCATACACTCCACATTTCTAAAAATTGCCACCCGGAGTTTCTGCTATAGACCCTGTTAGGCAGAGTTGTAAGGGTTTGTTCAGAGTTGTACAATCACAATTATTTGGTACTTCTTAAAATTTGGAGGGAGAATCTCCCAAAAAAACAAAAACCGAAATATGTTTTTTAACTGAATTCAAAAATTAGTCCTTATTCAGACCAGGTTATTTTTAAGAGATTATTTTTTCTAAACTTAGTTACTGAATATGTTAAAGAATGTTATGTATTTAAAGTTATCCAAAAAATAATAATTAAATTGATTTATTGATGTATTTATTAACATATATTTTAAAATTAATAACATTTAAGTCATCTTTAACAATCAATATCGTATGCTATTACTCTGTAGTAAAGCGCGAATAACCTTGTTCTTTTTACTTCAAATACTGAATAATTGCCTTATACCTTTTTCAAAAACATCTATTATCCACAAGTATGAAAAATAGTATTCATATTTTTTTACCATATTTCTTATTTAATATTACATTTTTGAATTTATATAATATTTAGTATGAAATAATTAAAATAAAAATATTGAATATAAGTCTTTTCTACGTAATATCTCGTCCACGAAGTCTGAAAAAAAGAGAAATTCTTTAGCAGTTGTCCAAAAGTCTAAAAGTGTGTCTTAAAATTAAATATGAGGCTAAGATTAGGATAAAGATTCACCTTTTTGAACCGAAAAACAGTAGCATTAAACCGATAAATGTATGAAGTGTAAATTCAAATCATGATGCCCACTATGTTTGATTTTATACCTCGAGTACGTGACTCATATGGGAAAACTTAATTGTGTTAAATTCAGCACTCAGTTCTTGTGACAGCTCCCGCCGTTAAAACGGCAGGCATCTACGGCATTTCAACCGAGGCTATACTGCCCTAGAGCCACTATTTATTTGGTTATCGCTACCATCGTTTCAAGTTTTACATATAAAACTTCTTCATATAACCCTATACTTGGAGTTTCAGAGCAAAGTCAAATGACCTCTGTAGCATTTCCAGCTTTCAGAGCAGAGTTTGACAATAATATATAGCCTCGAAGAGAATTTTTAATATCTTATGGGATCGCCAAGATTTACCATTAATTCCGCTAGCAATTGACTGCAATCAATCAAAAACCAGAAAATAATAAAAAGTCTCGCTTCGAAAGTAAAAAACATTATCACCTTAGTTCCCAAATTTTAAGCGCATAATCTCCTTTCCTTTTCTTGGACCCTCTCAATTCCTGCGCGTATGCGCATGAATTTGCCCTATTTTTTAACACAAATAGAAATTATTAAATACAGTTATGCGCTTATAATATAACTGCATATGATACCCACACGCCGTATCAAGAAGATCAATGGAATTGAATACTGGTATGAAGACATTCCCTACTATGATCGAGAAAAGAAACAGATTCGTCATAAATCCAAATACCTGGGAAGAAACGTTAATGGCAAACCTGTTAGAGTTCGAGATGCATTGAACTCCAACGAAGATATATCCCCATGTTCCAAGTCCTTGAAAGCCTACAATTATGGTGAACTTCTCCCCTTACAGTGGATAACAGATGAACTTAAGCTTGGAGAATATCTTGGCGATCTGTTCAATGAAAAAGAAAGGAACATGATTCTTTCAATGGTTTTTAATCGTATAGCTCGTCCTACAGCTATGTATAATCTTAAAACCTGGTATGAGAGTTCTGTTCTTTCCCTTGAGTGGCCTGAACTGCCTTTGAAGAGTCAAAATATCAGCAACTTGCTTGCTAAAGTAGGGGATAGCGACATTCCTTCCGAATTTATGGGTAGAATGTTCAGAAATCTTGGGACAAAAAACACATTGGTGTATGACCTTACCAGTTTTTCAAACTACTCTCATATGATGAATCTACTTGAATACGGATACGATAGAGACGGTTTTGATCTTCCTCAAATAAATCTCTCCATGATAGTTGATAAGGAAAAAGGCATTCCTGTGATGTATGATATCTATCCCGGTAGTGTTGTTGATGTTACAACCCTTAAAAACACAATCAAGAAAATAGACGCTTACGGAGTGAAAGATTACACACTGGTCATGGACAGGGGATTTTTCAGCAAAGGCAATATAGAGGAACTGCTTCATGAAAAAGTTCCCTTTATTATGCCAGCTACTATGACACTTAAAAGTGTCAAGCAGCTCATGAGTTCGGCACAAAAAGACATTGAAAGTCCGGAATATCTTCATAAGTTTAACAAGAAACCGATATTTGTAAAGCCGGTGACTCTTGAAGAAAAAGAGTTCAAGATAAATGGATATTGTTTTTATGATCCAAAAAGAGAAATTGAAGAGAAGAACGCATTTTACTCGCGGCTTTATGATGTGAAGGAAAAACTCGAAAAAACAGCGATTCCAGGATGGAGAAAGGCAGTAGAAGTTTTCAAAGAGAGAGCAGGACATATGGCAAGCTTCTATTCATGGAAAAAAATAGATGACCATTTCAAGATCACAATCAAGAAGAATGCGGTTTCGCAGAGAATAAACAGGATGGGAAAGTTTTTCCTCTTTTACAACGGGGAACGCGACTGGATGGAATGTCTTACTGGATACAGAGAAAGAGATGTTGTTGAAAAAGGATTCAAAACAATGAAAAATGACATTCAGTCACTTCCACTAAATACAAAGAAGGATTCGACAACAAAAGGCTTCTTATTTGTCTGTTTCATTGGACTCATAATTAGAATGAGGCTTCTAAATATAATGAAGGAAACAGAGATTATCAAGGACTATACAGTAGAGAGTTTACTCATGGAACTTGAAAAAATCAAAAAGATAGAGATGGAAAATGGAGAATCAATAGTTACAGAACTCACAAGGAAGCAAAAAGATATTATGGAAAAATTGAATTTATGCGCCTAAAAAAGCGGACGTAAGGTAATATTGCTTTTTATCTGTAAATAGAATTAAATTTTCCATAATTTACCAGAAAGAATCCTGGAAACAAAGATTTACCAGAAAGGATTCCGGAAATAAAAATTCACCAGAAAGAATCCCGAAGTAAAAACTTACCAGAATGAATCCCGAAGTAAAAACTTACCAGAGAGAGGATTCCAGAAAAAAGTTACAAGGAAGGAAATCCGAATTATGTCTGTACTGAGCATTGTTGCCTGCGGGATGCTCGAAGACGAGCTTGTACATGTATTATCAAAAGACCGTGAGTTACAGCAGTTAATTGTTGTGGAAAACCGGGAAAGCTCAGGTTTCCTCCGTAAGCTCAGGTTGAGAAATTGCAACCCAAGAACAGCTTTTCTGGACCGGGTCCCAATGCTTATCAAAGGCCATTCCAGCCCTGGTTTCATAGTTCCTTCAAGGCTTCTTTCAAACTTTCCGGTCCTCAAAAAATTTTGCAGGAAAAGGAAACTCAGGGAAAAGGTAAGTGTTGTCGTAAACCTGTTAAGCTTGGGCCTGCATGCCGATCTTGAGATTTTAAAGGCTGAAGTTTACAGAAATATCCGTGAGATGGCGTCCTTTTCGGACAGAATCCTGATTTTTTATGGGATCTGCGGGCATGCACTTGGAAAACTGGAAGAAGATTTAGCTGATCTCGAATGCCCACTTTTCTTCCTGAAAGACCGAAACGGAGAAAACATAGAGGACTGCATCAGTCTGGCGCTTGGAGGAAATGAAGCTTATGCAAGGGCTATGGCCAAATTCCAGGGTATGGGAACGATCTACCTGACTCCAATGTGGGCTTCTAGCTGGAAGAAGCTGGAAAATGATAAAGGGAGCCGGGACTTCAACAAGCATTATCTGAAAAATCCACTATACTGCCTGGCTGCAAAAATCGATAGCGGACTTGTAGATGATCCGGAGTTCCATGCAAATGTTAAAGAGTTTGCCTGCTCCTTTGATATGAAAGTTGTGAATCTCAGAGGAAGTCTGGAAATTACCGAACAGTCCTACCTGAATGCCCGAAACGGTGCAACTGAAAAACAATAAAGAAGCTGGTTTAAGCTTTTATTGGAAACTTATTCATTTATTTGATCCCTTTAGGTAGAATCCCGTGATAAAAAAGGAAGAACAAGCTTCAATTAATCTTAAACTCTGTCTAACATCTACTAAAATTTATATACTTTTTCACCTTTTTAATATCAATAATATATTACTTTCAAACGAGTTTTTGTAATAAATTTTTGGGGTGTCTGGAATCGACATTAGTAAAAAGGTTCTGTTAATAACTTTCATGATTTTTGGCGTTCTCATAGTCGCGTTTACACTTACTCATAATATGCAGCTTTCCAATTTTATAGAGCTTGAAAAAGTTGACACCGCGGGCAATGTAGAAAGGGTGCAAAATGCTATTTCAACCGAGCAGGGATATCTTAATCGTACAGTACAGGATTGGGCTTGCTGGGATGATACTTGCAGTTTTGTTGAAGACAAGAATCAGAAATATAAAGATGCAAACCTTCAGAATCAAACTCTTGCAGGAATTAAGGTTAATGTGATGCTTTTTGTAAATAACTCCGGATCTGTTGTCCATGCAAAATCAGTAGATATTTATACTGGAGAGGAAAAGCCAATCCCGAAAAAGCTTCTTGGAATGGTTGAAGACGGAACTCTTCTTTCTAAATCCGAAAACGACATGAAGAGCGGTCTCGTTTTGCTCGACGAAAATCCTATGTTTGTTGCCTGCCATCCAATCCTTACGACAAAATATAATGGACCTATGAAAGGCACCTTGATTTTTGGGAGGTACTTCGACGACGTACTTCTTAACTCTTATAAAGAATCTACCCGTTCTTCTCTTTTAATGTATACGGTCGATGAAGATTTGCCTCTTGATTTCCAGACCAAGTTAAAAAGCCTTTCAGAGAACCCGAACATAACTATTGTCGAACCCCTTAGCGAAAATACAGTAGCTGGCTATTTTGAATTGCTAGATGTATCAGGCAAGCCCGCTCTTATTATGAGGGCGGATTTTCCAAGAGAACTCTATGAATACGGCGAGAAAACCCTGGATAACATGTATTTCTTCCTTTTATTAACCGGTCTCATGACCGGAGTAGGGGTTAAATTTGCGTTTGATAGGTTATTTATCTCAAGGTTAATAGGAATTGATAATTTTGTTACCAAAGTCAGGTCGGAAAAGGATCTTTCCAGAAGATTGCCTCTTAAAAATGACGATGAACTTTACCGTCTCTCAAAGGAAATAAACGGAATGTTAAATGAAATCGATCTTGCACAGCAGGAATTAACGGCACAGGAAAGAGAAAAGAAAGTCCTGCTTGACTCTCTGAATGAACTAGCTATCTTCGTAAACCCTCAACTTAATATTATCTGGGCGAACAAAGCTGCCCTGGAATTTATGAAGATAGATCTTCAAAAAGCAGTGGGTATACACCTCAATAATACCTCTGATATAAGTATCCCGTTATCCGAGTCCCTAGATATTGAACAGATTTTCCTGACAGGCAATAAAAAATCAGGAGAATTTACTTCAAAAGACGGCAAAGTCTGGTTTGTTCAGGCAATTCCTGTAACTGAAGAGGGAGGAAAGATTATAGGAGTCCTCGAAATGTGTAGGGACATTACGGAAAGTAAAGCTACAGAAACCCTTCTTCAGGATAAGCAAATCGCAGAAGCTGCAAACCGCACCAAGAGCGAATTTCTGGCGAATATGAGCCACGAATTGAGAACCCCGCTTAACTCCATTATAGGGTTTGCTGACCTTCTGTATGAACAGGTATACGGCGAACTGAATGAAAGACAGCTAAAATCCGTCGGAAACATCTCAAAAAGTGGAAAACACCTTTTGAATCTGATAAATGGCATCCTGGATCTCTCTAAAATAGAAGCTGGAAAAATGGAGCTCAGTTATAAACAGTTTGAGCTTGCCAGTAAGCTTAACATAATAAAAAATCTTCTGTCCCCTATAGCCGACCGAAAAAATGTTCAAATTGAAATCAGCATGGATAGCAACCTTTCCGGTATATGTGCTGACGAAGCCCGGTTCGTTCAGATAATGTACAACCTTGTGGATAACGCCATAAAATTCTCATATGAAAATGGGCTTGTAAAAATAGAGACAAGGAAAAAGGGAGATATGGTAGAAATAACTGTCACAGATACAGGAATTGGGATTAAACCTGAGGACCAGAGTAAACTTTTCAAGCCATTCAGCCAGGTTGATTCCTTTTTGTCCAAGCAATTTCAAGGAACCGGGCTGGGGCTTTCACTGGTTAAGCAGATTGTACAGTTACACGGCGGATATGTATGGTTCAGGAGCAAGCCCGGCGAAGGAAGCACCTTTGCTTTCGTCATTCCGATAGAATGTATTAAAGTCGAAGATGAAACTACCAGGTTAGATAGCAAAGTACAGGGTTAAAAGATAAAACGGAGGAAAAAGATATAAAAGCTGAAAAAATCAAATTGCGTGCGGCCACCCCGCCCTTTACAGACTGTCCGATAATTACCTGTGATATTAAAGTTTCTGTTTTGAGTATATTAGTCATTATATAATTTTATTATGAATATTTTAATTTATGGCGTTTATCAAATCTTCAAAGAATCAAGTTTGGACTTTACCTTCAGATATTCGAGATATAATTCCTTCAGATCATATCTGCTACCTGGTTGAGTCTTTTGTAGATGAGACGGATTTTAGTGAATTTGAAATTTGACTTTATAAATTATCTAAAAAAGTGTATGTTTTTGCCTATTGAGAGTGAGGGTGCAACTCAGGAGGAAATCGTAGCTACCCTGAAGGACTCAGGGGCCGAGATTCTCCTGAGTTATTTGGGCTTTGGAGATACATTTACTTTGACGATATCTCTTCCACCTCTTCAGCTCCGGCATCGAGTTCCTTTTTCTGTTGAGGGTCAAACTTAAGTAAAAGGGCCTGAAACTCTCCAATGTGTGTTTTTTCCTCTTTTGCCACATCCATAAGCACGGCTTTTATATTCGCATCTTTTGTTAAGTTTGCCATCTGCTCATAAAGGTTTACAGCATCAAGTTCGGCAATAATTGCAGCTCTTAGTATTTCTTTATCAATATCTTCTTCAGATATGCTTTTAAGATCTATAGGTATTTTGGATAACAACTTGTTATTCCCCCTGATTACACGTATATGCAAGTATAAAACGCACATGAAATTCTTTGAATAACATGCACAAATAAATGAAAGTACTCTACTCAACCTTTTTTGACAATAGATCCCATCATTATCTTGGGCAGTAAGGTTGTACTTATTTTGGTTTTTTAAAACCGTCATAAAACTAATCAGTGAATTGCCATCGAAGGCTCACATGTGACTTTGATCACGGATGCCAAATTGGCCTTTGAGGCAATTCCACTGCCCAAATAAATTGGGTGATCTAATTTGATTGAAGTTATAAACAAAGCTTGTGGTTTAGACATTCACAAACTCTTTTTCATTGCTACAA
>JGI20225J20221_1002075_pt1 | contig 16684 bp, 14 predicted proteins | sample BioMet4_FD_20221 | JGI IMG/M metagenome (IMG submission 20221) | reverse complement strand
TCGAGAAAATTTTCTAAACATTTTGAACAGGGATGGTTTTGTAAAGGATTATGAGATCGAATTTAAAGATTTAATAGGAGTTAGGTTTGTTGGAATAGTTTCTTCAACAATTATTGAATACGACGGTAGTCAGGCCATTTTTTCTGTCATTTTAGACATAACAACAAGAAAGAGAACTGAGCTTGCTTTATTATACGCCTCTCAGCATGATCACCTCACAAATGTATTTAACAGAAGACATCTCCTTGGAATTTTAAAGCAAAAGATGGAGCGAGCAAAGCGTTACAACAATAAGCTGTCATTTCTCATGATAGATGTAGATAATTTTAAGCATGTGAACGATACATTTGGGCATTTGATAGGAGATGAAGCTTTAAAATGGTTGTGTATAATAATGCAGAGTTCTTTACGTCAAACAGACTATCTGGGTCGGCTTGGCGGTGAAGAATTCGGTATAATTTTAACCGAGACAGACAAGGAAGGAGCACTTTATCTTGCTGAACGCATTCGAAAGACGGTTGAAAGAAATAAATTCTGCCAAGATAATATAGCCTTAAAATTAACCATAAGTATCGGGCTAACCAATGTTTTAGAACAAGATAATGGCATTGATATCCTTAGAAGAGCAGATAAGGGATTATTGTCGGCAAAGGAATCTGGAAAAAACAAAGTTATTTCTGTTTAATATTTTCAACATTGTTCTCTTGTCTTTGACGACTTTAGCATACTTACTAAAACAACAATTCATTCGTCCCTATATTTCCATTCCTACAAACAAATAAAGACCCACATCCCCCCTCTTCACAGGACGACGTGGGCCTTTTCACAGAACTATCCGAAATTCTATCTACTTCTTCTCCAAGACAATCTTCCCCTCTTCCAGGCAGGAGACCTTGAACTCATCGCCCTGCTTGAAGCCGTAGTTGGCCAGGAGCGTCGGGGACAGGCGGAGACCCGTACCAGAGAACTTCACGCTTCCAGATGCCACGCGAGCATCCATCCCTTCGATCTTGTAGAACTTCTCATCCAGCGTCATCAGCTTCGTGAGATGGTTTTTCAGGGTGGTTTTGGGAATATCGAAGGCATCCATGATCTGCTGAGCGGTTTTTCCTTCGGTGATCATGGTGCGAAGTTTCACAGCTTCGAATTTCGATGCGATAGGCATGGGTGAGACTCCTTGAGTTTTTTGATGTCGAATATCTGTCCAAATGATATCTCAGAAACAAGTCATGTCAACTTTATTCATTCATAACCTGAAAGATTGTCCGAAAAAGTTAACGGCAAAATGCACATCACTTTGAAGAACAAAAACGGATGTTCTGGCATAAACGCTGTGAACCACGTATTTGAAAAGATCAATCATTTCATGTTGATATGGTTCTGTCTACTGCCCTCCGCCACCACTAGACCCGGTTCAGGGCTGTTTCAGGGGTTTCCGCCAAAATTGACAGTGAAAAATGGCAGGAAGCTGCCATCCAGCACATCATTTTAGGACCGTTTTCGAAAAAATCAATTCATCTAACTGTTTTTGCAAGAAAAAATTCAACAGCCGTCAACGACACTCCCCCACTCACAACCGACCTATTTCCTGCACCATCTGCTGAAAATCAGAAGAAGCAGCGCCATGCATTCCAGAACTAGCTAAAATAGCAATACTTTCACAGAGAAAGTAGTCCCAGCACCCCCTTGGGGGAATTTTGGGGTTGTGCTCACACCCCGGACACCCTGTATTTCGCTCCCTCCTGCCCCCTCCTGGACCTTTCCCCCGTGACCTTCCCATTGGCTTCCCCTTGATCCCAACGCTCAGGGAAACCCCGCTCCGGGGCAAAGTCCGTTTCCGGTGCTGGCGCGTCCAATTTCTCCACCTCCCCCGTGACCTGGCCCCAGCTCCGAGGGTATCCTTCTTCTAACTCTGTGTTCCCGGAGGGTTAGGAGTAAATTGTCCATGCTTAAACTGGTCGCGCCATGTTTCCGTCATTTCTGGATCAAAACCCTGACCATCGTCAGAAGAGCTCGGACCTGTTCTTCGGTAGCGCCTTCCAGCCGGGCCAATATCTCTTGTACCGCCTGTTCCCTCGTCATTTTTTCGTCCCCCAGGTCGAAAAGCTCCGTCAGTTCAACATCGAGAGCATCAGAAAGGCGTTCGACGTTCACCAAGGTCGGATTCCCTCTGCCCCGCTCGATCTCGCCGACGCTTTGGAGGGACAGCCCTGCGCGTTCAGCAACCTGCTCCTGGGTCATGTCCTTAGCCCGGCGTAGCGACCGGAGACGTTTTCCAAAAATCTTAAGAATCTCGCCCATGATGACCGTCCTTTTCGGTCAGTCTAGGGCAAGCGGACTTCCTCTATAAGCAAACTAGGTATGCAATTTGCTAGATATTAACAAGTAAACTTTATGTTTTGCTAAATTGTCCCATGAGGACAGGGTTTCTGGCGGATCAGGAGCCGGACTGCCGGCAAAGAATTCCGGGAAATCACGGGAAACCGGACACGAGACAGGGAAGGAGATGCCGCCCATGGCATTGGTCATCAACCACAACCTGATGGCGCTGAACACCGCCAGAAACTTGTCGAACCACTACGGGGCGATGAGCACTTCGACCCAGCGGTTGTCGTCGGGCTTGCGGATCAATTCCTCTGCCGACGATGCTGCCGGACTCGCGGTACGGGAGTTGATGCGCTCCGACATCGCCACCATGAACCAGGGGATCAGAAACGCGAATGATGCCATCTCGATGATTCAAACTGCTGACGGAGCCTTGCAGGTCATCGATGAAAAATTGATTCGGATGAAGGAACTGGCGGAACAAGCTGCGACAGGGACATATACTGATGATCAGAGATCAATAATAAATTCAGAATATCAGTCAATGGCTTTAGAAATTGAGAGAATATCGAACGCAACTGATTTTAATGGTATATATCTTTTAAATGGGAATTTAAGTGGATCGTTTAATGGTTCTGGAATTAATTCGACAGGAAAAGCGAAAATTCATTTTGGCACAGGAAATGATTCAGCAGAAGATTATTATTACGTATCAATTGATAGCACAAAGCTTACATCACTTTTTAGTAATGCAAATTTAATCGGGGACGTCACGGCGAATGCTATTAACTTATATGAAGGAAATTCTGAAAGCACTCAAGTTAACTCGTATACAAATGGGAACCAACTATACGCTTCAATAACTTCGTTGGCTAATGGCAATATGCTAGCAACATGGCAATCAGAAAATCAAAACAAATCTGGATGGTCAGTTTACGGACAAATATTAGATTCAAATGGAGATAAGGTTGGTGGAGAATTTCAAGTAAATACATACAACTTAAGCGATCAAACAGAACCAAAAACGACAACTTTAGAAAATGGCAATGCTTTAGTGACCTGGGCTTCGCAAGGCCAAGATGGTTCCGGTTTAGGCGTATACGGACAGATCATTGATCAGAATGGATCTAAAATTGGCTCAGAGTTCAAATTAAACAGTACCACTTTACATGATCAGCAGACATCAATTTCAAATGACGGCAATCCATTAGTGTCATTGGATAACAATAAATTTGCGGCCGTTTGGTCATCTGATCAACAAGGGGGGAGTGGCTCAAACATCATTCTTAGATTGTTCAACAATGATGGAACAGCATCTACCAACGAAATAGTCGTTAGTGACTATGCTAACGCATCAAACATCATACCATCAGCTACAAAACTAACAAATGGCCACATATTAGTGACTTTTTCAAGTGGCGGGGGTGGTCTTGACCCAAGTGACTATGGAATATATGGACAGGAATTTGATGAAAATGGAAACAAGATCGGTAATAATTTTTTAGTAAACACTTATACGGCAGATACACAAAATTGGTCAACCGTTCAATCATTATCAGATGGAAAGTATGTAGCAGCTTGGTCATCATACAAACAGGAAGATTCAAGTTCATGGGGTGTTTATGCCAAAATTTACAACCAAGACGGCTCTGTGTATAAAGATGAATTTAAAGTTAATACTTTTTCGAACAATGATCAACATATGCCAGTGATTGCTGACCTTGGCAATGGTGCTTTTGTAGTGGCGTATAATTCTGGAGGATTTGATGGACGGTCTGGTTGGACAACAGCAGCACAAGCAATAGATTACTCAGGAAAATTCTTAGGGAAGGAATTCATGGTAAATACGGAAACAAGTGGCGATCAATCAAATCCATCTATAACTGTTTTAAATAATGGCAATTTTGCGATAGCTTATAATAATGACAATTCTTCTGGCGACTCCTCTGGTTATGGTATTTCTATGAGAGTATTTAATCCTTTTCTAGATATCAGAACACAAGCTAGAGCCCAAGACCAGTTGGATCAAGTTTCATCTGCCATCGTAAAAAAAGACAAGATCAGAGCTAATCTCGGAGCAACACAAAATCGGCTCGAGAATACGATATCAAATTTACAAATCCAAGCCGAAAACCTCCAGGCCGCCGAATCGCAAATTTCCGACACGGACGTTGCTCAAGAAATGACGACGTTTGTTCGTGAACAGATATTAACTCAAGCAGCCGTTGCCATGTTGTCGCAAGCAAATTCAATGCCGAAGATGGCGTTACAATTGATCGAAGGTGGGTCATAAAACCTGATGAAAGCCAATAACCTTACATTTTCATTCAATCCTTGCAACATAATATCCCTTTGAATTGACGAAATTTTCTATTTCCTTAAAATAAGGAGCAATCTTTTCAGTTTCTTTTTCATAGGGGAGAGAGTTCCTTAAAAATCTTATTTTGCCAAGTTCTTCCAAAAGTCCTCCAGGAATACATGAAAAGTCGTCTCTTTTTCTTGTGAAGAGATAAACTTTCAGATTTGATTGGCTTTGATGGATTGCAAACGGCATAGTTTCTTCTTCCTCGTCGCCAGCGCTCAGTCTTAGCTTCTTTTTGCTATTTCAGGAAAGCCAAAAAGCTGGTAGCCCCGTCTTTGAACAAGACTGTCATTTCAGCAGATAGTGGCTACCTTTTGTCCTCCGCCACCTCCAGGCACCGGCTCTCCGATCCATCACTAAATGTGCGCAAACATGCCTTATACGTCGCAGGAAGCTGCCATCCGACACCTGCTTTATGTCCGAATTCATCAATAATCAAAATAAACAGGCCCCTGCATCCCAGAACTAGCTAAAATATCGATGCTTTCACTGAGAAAGTAGTCCCAGCACCCCCTTGGGGGAATTTTGGGGTTGTGCTCACACCCCGGACACCCTGTATTTCGCTCCCTCCTGCCCCCTCCTGGACCTTTCCCCCGTGACCTTCCCATTGGCTTCCCCTTGATCCCAACGCTCAGGGAAACCCCGCTCCGGGGCAAAGTCCGTTTCCGGTGCTGGCGCGTCCAATTTCTCCGCCTCCCCCGTGACCTGGCCCCAGCGCCGAGGGTATCCTTTCCCCTGTAGCTGCCTTGGCAGCATACCACGACAATCTATTGTAATTCTGAACAAAGTTACGGAGGTCGGCATTATGGTTGAGAATCCTTTTGGACCGGTCGTTATTCCAGGCGCTCCTGATCTCGGTCCCGATCCCGAGCGGCAAGAGATGTACGATTCCTTCGAACGGATGCCCGCCGCAGAGCAGGAGGACTTTGTGCGGGAGATGAACGACGACGCCGACGGTTAACATCTTCAATGTGATCGCAGGGCGTCAGCCGTGGCGTCCTGCGATTATTTATTCATCGTCGCGATATATCAAGAAAATATGGCATCAATCGTAAGGATTAAATTCGTATGGAACACGATCAACCAGATATTCTTGAGTTGAAGTCAGAGATCATCAATGCGTTCCGACCAGTAGAACAGCTTTTTAAGATCATGGATAAATCTTCTTCAGAAGCATCGGAAGATATGGTCCGCTCATGCGCTGAAGTCGGTCTCGAGTTGTGCCAGAATTTCCGAAGAAAACTGGATGATATTTTACCTACGCAAGGAAAGGAGCCAGACGATGACCGCCGATAACGATTGGAACGTGATCTACAGCTACACTCGGGCACAGGCCATCGCTGACGGTGTACTCATCGACGTCACCGACGCCGCCAGGGCTGTCGGCTTCAAGGTCCACACCGCCGTCTCCGAGCACCTCTACCACGGATACGTCGAACCGCCAGCCGGGTTGACCGGTGAAGGGCAAAGTACGACTGGCCGCCTCCACGATCTGCTGTTTCTGGTGCTCTGTTCAGCAAAAAAGAGCCACCCTGGTGCGGATCGAGCCACCGTCAAGATCGCGTTCCTCATGGAACCAGGGCGGACGGAGACCGTGGACGTCATCGCGCACATCGGTCCTGGTGATCAGGGGGTGCCAGTTCTGACGCTTATGCTGCCAGAAGACGATTAATTTGTTTGAAATCGATCTGTTCTATTCGAAATGCCATGCATTTATTTCATACGTATTTCAGATGAAATAGCTGTATTTCGATTTGAGTAAATATGATAGCTTCTGATTGGTAGTCATTACATACGACAACTTTACAGACGTAGATTGGATCTACGGCATAGAGGAGGTCTCTTGAAGTCTAATATAAAGTTCAATAAAGACACATTGTAGACGATGAAGACAAGCTTTTGTTGTTTCTATTTGTTCGCCTTTATGTCGAGATCAACTCAAGCATCATCTCCATTTCGTCTTATCAAACAAACCTCGCTGAGAAAGTTCGCGTTCCTTGTACCCATCGAAATCGAATCGTCCTGGGATAGGTCTGTCGTTCCCGGATTTGACGCCGAGCAGGACAGCCCCGAGCACGATGAGAGCCACGACGCCGATGATGATGCCGGTGATCCACTCCATTCCGCGTCACTATCAGAAACGAGGGCCGGCGTCATCTTGTCTATATATTTACAATAATGACAGATAATTGGAGCAGAGTTGGTTCGGGACGACACTCACTGATTCTATATGAAATCCAGATGAATTAGCTACGTTTCGATTCAAGCAAAAGTGGTAAAAACTCATGCGAAATGAAGCGAAATAAATTATCTAGTGGGAAACTGTAAAGTCTAACCCCGGAATTTTGAGCACCAATCTCTGAAAACAGGGAGTAAAGTGGGAAAGGCCTGATCAATGGTAGGTCAAGCCCCCTCCCGCCAAGCGCCGTAGTTTTTTTACCCCAAAGCCAAGGCTCACATCCAAATGGGGCTAGGGGTTAAGCCACTCTGTATCCGGGCGACAAATAAGTCGTGCATCGATATAAGCCATATCCATTGTCAGCAGTGTTCTTATGCGATACTTTCGTAAACTATCATCGCGTTCAGCAACCATGGCAACATCGGGATTTACGGGGTCCGTGATATGCAACGGCAATAGAAGTTGAATCTTTCCCTTATACCAGTGAGGTATCGCGATCTTATAGTTCCTCAATAGCCTTGGCTTTAATCCTTCAATACTACCTTTGATTGCATTCCTTGCCAACAAAGGATTACTTTGGACGCTTTTGGGTAAGCGGTCAAGATTGTCACCATCGAGGATATGGTCGAAATTTATTTCGATACCATATGCGATGTCAAAAACGATATCCCTCGCTTCCGTAATATATGTTGCAGGCTCTGGAGTCTTATCAAACGCACTGAGTTTATCAGTATAACTATCAGCAAAAAATTTAAACATCCAGTCGCTTTGGCTCGGACTTTTATTTTCTTTTGACATGAAAAAAGCAAAAATATCTTTTTCGGTCTCGGTCAGAAGGCCTGTATTAAATACGGCATAACGCTGATCTTTTGAGTAAACAATCTTATTTTGTTCTTGCAAACGCATAAAGGTAAAGTTGAGGTAATTCATTAAAATCGGAAAGTCCTTCCCCTCTTTCTTATATTCTTCATGAATAAAGTTCCATTTTTCTGGCTTTGCAAGTTGTGCAAGTCTTGCATATGGAGTTTCAAAAGTTTCACCATTATCTTTGTCAAACCAAAAGAAAGCAAATGCATCATTCGGCGGCTGGTTGATGCTTTTCTTGTAGAGGGAAGTATAACTCTTCATACTAACAACCTCATTACGTAAAGATTAGCAATTAGGTGAAATCACGTTGAACTCCCCAAAAAAAAGACCTGCCTCAAAACTCTTGTCCTGATCTATTTCAGATCAATGCATATACTGGCGTCCGGAGTTATCATACTATGTAACCGCCGGTCCGCGTTATTGAGCATCATCGCTCAATAATTAGATGGATGCTGGAATCTCACTTTTGCAATGGCGGCCTCCAAGCCCGCATACTAAGTAATGAAAAACGCGGCTGACCGCGNNTTTGAGCCTTATNGCTAACTAGCTGAAAACATNTATNTTTTACAGAAANCANTANCTGTTTGGCGTAACATGCTGAAATAAATNAATTATTNCTAACCTCCTCTNCGAAAGCAGGCTGCGCCACCAATCGCACTCCATCACCCCCACACTCCAGACACCAACCTTTTTTGCCCCCGAAACCTTGGGCCGTCAACCAGCAAGTAACCCNCCGCTNCGCAACATCGTTCAATAATCAACCTCCAACTACACCTATTGGCATGGCCTGGCAGGCGTGCCATGCTGCGGGAGAATGGAGCCAGGAGGGGCGAGCTATGAGGTCATGGCCATCACGAAGGGCCAAGTGCCAAAAACCTTACCTGCCTTCAGGTCAACGATCCTCGGGCCACACTGAAATCCTTTTGGACCACGTCGTCGGAAGCATGGTCCTGCATGACCGTGGTCATCCCCTTCGCCTCGCGGTTACCCATGGAGGGATAGCCCGTCTCGGAAGTCCGGGCGAGGGCTGGAAACGAAGGCGGCTCGGTCAATCCGCTCCGGCCGTGGCTCAAATGCGCGTCCGGCGACCCTGTATCATATTATATTTCAGTNAAATAGAAAAAATACTCTGAGTTTGAAAAAAAANCATTGACGGGGAAATAGTCCGGGCGTAGANACTCCTTGTCCATCTAGAAGGTGTCTATTCTACAGACACTGGACAAAATTGAGCCTCACCCAAATTCTTGAATTCCCGGCTAAACAGTTTTTTTTCTTCCGCCTTCCTCCAATCTTAAGAAACGCCACGAGCATCAATTCCGTGTCTAGCGCTTCGGTGTGATCTTTTCGCGCCGCTGTGCTTGCCACGTTGCCCAAATGGCTTTTCTGGACGAACTTTCAGCATGATTGGAGGGATTCATGTCCCACGCGTCACATTTTGCCTCATCGAGTTTTTCTTCGCCAAAGGTCACTGGCACACTGAATGTTCCAGCAAATTCCGGAAGCGGGAACGCCCCCGATTTGTCCGAGGCACAGCCGGACAAGCAGTGCGATCCGGTGATCACCCCGCCCACGGAGGGTGCTCCCGCTGCAAGCGAGACCGCTCATGCCGCCGCGCCGACTGCCGTGGGGGATACTGGTGATGCCCCGACACCCATCCCCACTGAGGCCGTGACTGATGCCCATCCCAGCGAATCGATTTCAGAGCCGGCGGCTGAACCCGATGCAACCGCTGAGAATACCGATAAAAGCCAGGCCCCCAATACGTTTGGACCCGCGACAGAGTGCGCGGGCTTCAGCGGCACTGGTGCGACCGGCGGTACTGGTGGCGTGGGTTTCGGCGTCGAGAACCCTTCGAGCGAACCCGCGACAGAGTACTCTGGGTTCAGCGGCACTGGGGAGACCGGTGCTGCGGGCTTTAACGCTGCGGACCAGATCAAAAAAGCCGAAGCTGCTTTCGCAGAGCTTTTCAACACCAGCAGCAAGATGGAAAGCGAAGCTNTGGNNCNTTACATGAGNGCTACAGGGGCCGCCGGAATGCCGGGGAGCTTGGAAGAAGCTGCAAAAATGGGGATGGACTTCGGTAAAGCCCGTAGCCATTTTAAGCAGCAGGTGCGCGGTAAACAGCCTGAAGAACAGGCCGTAATCGTGAAAAAAACCTGGGCGGATGTTGCGCAGAAGATGTCGAAACTGCGTTCCGACGAAGCCGGTTTCGCGGTCATTCTTGGAGACATGGCCAACGTGATGAAAGAGAGCATTCCCCATGGCAAATGGACGCCCTTTGTACGCGAGCATTTCAAAGGGCTTGAGCAGCGCACCTTGCAGGATTACCAGAAGATTGCAACCGTTAAGTGCGTGGAACGCCATTTGGACCTTGGTGTGACGAAGTTGGTCAAGCTCGCCAGCCTTGTTGCGAAAGCGAATCTGGCCAGCGAGGAGGACCCTATCCAGGTCATCCTTGACACCGCCAGCGCCAAATTCAGCTACCAGTCGGAGGACTACGAACTGCTGGCGAACGTCGCTATTGCGAATCACCGAATCGTTCAGGAGGGTCTCTTGGTGGACCCGGCGGCGCTGTTCTCCTTCGTGGAAGGTGGCTACGCCATTACCGGCAAGGACATCAAGGAGATGAACGAGATGCAGGAAGCCGGCCTTGATCCTACTGAGTTCCTCCGGGAGGTCGTGAAAAGCGCGGGCGGCCGCGTCTTTCGGTTCACCGGTAAAGCAGCGGGTAAAGCGGCGCCGGACGAGACTCCCCCGGCAATCCCTGACATCAACACCACTCTCCAGCGTACGAGCGACGCTATCATGCTTGCGCTGGGCCGGGGGGAATTCAACCCTTCCAATTTTGATCGCAGCCTTTTCGAGAAGTGCAAGAGCCTTCTGAATACGTTGGAAGAAAAGGTTTTCACGGACTAACATGTTGCGGCTCCCCTGGTGTCCTGCCGGGGGAGCCTTTTCAGATAGGAGATGGTTATGCGTATTTTTGTTTCTTCGCCGAACACTGCGGTGCTGGATGAAATACTCAAGCGCTGCCCCGGCATGAAGCTCAATGTGCTGCTTACCATGGCTAGAATGCCTAACAACTTTCCTGATTTTTTAGGAAAGTATAGGGGCATTATAGATGAGCTTGCGCTGGATAGTGGGACTTTCAGTCTTGAAAATTCAAACCTTGACATCAGCCCGCAGCAGTTATTTGCACGTTTTGCCGTGTTCGCCAAGGAATCTGGACACGATTTTGATCTTATCTTCAGCTTTGACGAAAATTTTGGACCAAATGGATTTGAGGTTAACAGCATGCACCTCGCAGAGCTTGAAGAACGTGGGGTGAAAGTTATTCCTGTTATCCATAACGTCAACAATCACGAGTTGGACACGTGTATTAATGCTGGCTATGAGTTCGTGGCAATTGGCAAGCAGAAAGGTAAAACCAAGCCGCATGTGCTCTTTCCTGCTGTTATCAAGTTGTACCAATATGGAATAAAGGTCCATCTGTTTGGGGTCACAGAATTTTCCCTTATCAGTGGATGTCCTGCATGGTCTTGCGACTCAAAATCATGGCTTAATGACGCCACGACAGGTGTTGTTCGCTTCTGGAACCCCATGAGTCCTGGGATTGACAAAACGGACCTCATTTATTTCCCTAATGAATTGGGGAAAACGAAAAACGGGACATTTTTATATAGCGATTACGAGTACATTGATGAGTTTACAAAATTCATCAATAGTGTGGGGTTGACGATATATGACCTCATTGGAAATAAGGCCTCGGTATATCTCGAATTCCTTGGCATGCTCTACTACAAGACTATTGAAGGAGTGGTCACCGAGATGCACTTGAACAATCCACTCTTCTTGTAGGACTCTTCAAGCTCGAACTGTCAGGAAAGGGGTGGCCTTTGGGTCGCCCCTTTTGTTTTTACAAATCATAAAAAACCAACCATTGGCCACCACCATTCATCATCGGCATTGGCCATCACTAAAGAAACACAACATTACAGATATTACAAGATGTGAATCAAGAAATTTCGTGTCAATTCCCTGTCACATGGCAACGTTCTCAAATCAACAAAAGCAACAAAGCTGGTTCAATATGGATAAAGTACAAGAGTTTCAACGAAGTGTTGGCGTCACTAAATCAGATGAGTTTAACAAAAAAAAGTTAGCAACACACGCTATCAATGGAGGATTGCTTTGTGGACATGGTTGTGCTTATTGCTCTACGCCTTCTTTACTACGGACCCATGCTCTATTTCGAGATATGGGCATTTCTTCTTTTCAATATTTTGAAAATGGTGGGTCTGTAGTCGATCCATGGACAGCAATTCGTGTTGGCCGCCAGATTGGCAAGCTCAGCGCCGATGATATGGTCATGATCAGTACGATTACAGATTGCTGGTCACCCGAAGCACAGAAATTTAATCTCGGGAGAAAGATTCTTGAACAGGTTCTTGTCAATTCGAAGTGCCAGGTTAGAATCCTTACAAAGAATGCTGCCGTTCAAAATGATTTCGATCTTATAAAACAATTTGGTGATCGTATTCGAATTGGGTTAAGCATCACAAGTCCAGTATCAAAAGAAAATATCATGAAATTGATCGAACCAAATGCTTCTTTGATATCAGAACGTATTGACGCAATGAAAAAAGCTCACTCACTTGGAATTAAAACCTTTGGAATGATTTGCCCGGTTCTTCCTGGTATTGGTAATGACCCTGAAAGCTATGAACAAATGCTTTCTTCTGTTTTGGAATGTGATCCTGAAGCTATTTGGACAGAACCATTGAATCCTCGTGGACCTGGAATTGCCCGTTGCATGGAAATACTAGACAAGAATGGCTATGAAAGTATTGCTGCTCAATTTGATATGATTAGAACTTCTACACTACATATGTTTTATGTTGAAAATCTTATTAATATGACCACTGCTGTTGCAAAACAATTAAATTGCGTTGATAAATTGAAAATATTAGTCTACTCGAACGGCGATGGTTACAGAGTTGACGATCAGGCAGTGATTTGGTTGAAATAAGAATTTAACCTTTAATCGGAAGAGCCACTTGGTTGCCCCCAGGTGGCTCTTTTTTTAGTAACAAAATAAATGTTAAAAAGTGGCACAGATGAAGTTTCAAGCATGGCGGTTCACCAGACCAACCCAAACAGAACTGACAAAACAATGGAAATCAACAAATTTAATAGAATTAAAACAATATTATTACAGAATATGGAGCTATACAGCAAGACCGATTGAACAAGTTCTTCAAGCTACTTTGTCGTTCAATATCTAAAGCTATTTCTTCTTTTATTTACTTTAGATTCATAATCATATCAATCTAGTTAATTCAATTTAAATTCAATTGAGTCTCTATTCTTCTGAAGGACTCCTTCGTCAACGCAAACTCGACATCACTTGTGATATGTAAGGGGGGTGGAAAACCACCCCCTTTTAATATATAGGCGATTTTGTCTTTGTTTTTCAAATAATTTTAACAAGTTACCAACGACAACCCCATTTTGTCGTTGTCGAAAGAAAATTGCATTAACAATTTAAAATTATTAGCAATTTTTAGGCAAAATAAATTTTGTCGACAATTGTCGTTGTTGTCTTAAAAATTTTTGGCGATAAAAATAGTCTTTAAATTGATCAAAAGGAATATCCTTTGTTCCTTGATCCTTGAACAGGGTTTTCTTTGATTGCTCCTTCTTTCACTGCTTTGTCAATGTAGTTCGAAGCTGAAGAATGCGACAATGCTTTCTGCCCTGGATTTAAATTGGCATGAACAGCTTGGACTTCTGCCTTGAACTTGTCTTTCGAACTCACTTTTCCACCAAGATTCTGAAGAGCAGTCGTTACATACTGAATCTCATTGGCTATTTTCTTGCTTCCAACCGACCGAAAACGGAGGTTCAAAAGCTCCAGTGTCAGCTTGTCTTGAATCGTAAAGTTTCGTGCCTTGTTATGCTGGAGGGAATATTGTTTATCCTTCTTCTGGAAGCTCAATTCCCACGTGTTCGGTGACCAGTCACCGATGGCACTGGCTCCTCTTCCACCACCGGCACCGCTATCGGTAGCAAACTTTCCATGATGGTGAATCAAAAGAGGGGTAACACCAATCTCTTCAGTGAGAAGTGACGCCTTGTCCAGAAGTCTTCGCATCTGATCGTTTGAGTTCTCATCCTCGCTATGGAAGCTTATCAATGGATCAATCACCAAGATATCTATTTTATTCAACACAACAGCGTCTTTGATGGCATCCTGAAAGTGCGGGTCCTTTATGTCGCCACTTGTCCGAACATCGTTATTGACACCCAAGAAGAACATCCGATCTTGAAGGAGTGCATCTGGAAAAGTATAGGCATTTCGGACGAAATCTATCCTTTTCTTCATTCCAATCAAAGAGTTCTCTGACTGGACAAAGAGCACTCGATGCTCGCCAGGATTCACCTTAAAGACATTCAAAAAGCCCGTTGGTGGCGGCGAGATAAGGTCCATGGCGATCTGCAAGGTGAGGATCGACTTACCGGCACCACCGTGTCCGGTGACCAACAAAGGCTCACCCTTTGGCCAGAAGTTATCTATAAGAAACTCGAAATTTGCGTTTGATTTGACAACATCCAACGCATTGAATGTCTTGTACTGACGCTTTGGAGCCGAAGGTTTCGATGGAGGTTGAGAAGCAGAAGACACAAGCGTTGGGTCAAAATTCGCTGCAATATGTTCTTTTGCCTTCGATATTTCTCGCTCCAACCATGCTGCATCATGTTCCCTGGCCTTTTCGCCAATGGGGTAGGTGGCATAAATATGTCTGACCGTCCCTTCCGGTAGCCCTGCGCTCAAAAGCGCTACCAGCACCGCCATGGAGGCTTCCGACCGCTGCCCTTTGGGAATCGGGGTGACGATCTTCTCTTTGATATGGTCCGGCACCTGGAGTCCGTCGATCAGCTTGTCAAAAGCAGGGTTCGTCGGTGCGTTCTGCGGGGTAGTTGTCGCCGGCATCGGTTCAGTCGCAGGAGTGTTCGGCGTCATGGTTTGATCCTGGGGATGATCGTGTGCATCAGGGATGGGAACAGGGGCCAGGGGCTTTGTCGTTTTAAACAGAGAATAGTGCCGCAGCCAGTCCGGTGCCGGGGCCAGGTTTTCTGGACTTTCGACGATGACGTAGGGCTTCCCCGTCTCGGGATGGAGCGAACCAGGGCAAAGGACCTGGCCTCCGATGCCTCGGATGTCGAAAACGCCTTTGACGGATCGGTTGGGGTAGCGCTGCCCATCGCGCGGATAGAGGAAATAGAAGTGGTACCGTTCACCAGTGCCGCCGGTCTTCACCTTCAATGTGGCCGGTAGCTCTTCTCCGACATTGGTTGCAAGCCATTCCCGGAACTTCCTCATGTCGTCGACATCGAGGACCAGGACGCCGCTGGCGGGGCCGCAGGCGACACCAGCACGCTCAGGAGCAAAGTCCTTCCGGTTGAAGGGACGCTTCTGCTCGCACCACTGTTGCCAGTTGGATTCCGTTGGGCGTTTGAACTCGCGGGAGGGCTGACCCGGAGCAGGGAAACCGCCAACCAAAGGGATCAAGGAGAAGGAAGCAGACAGAAACTCGAAGATATCCAGCCGGGCCTCGGCATTGAGCTGGTCCGCTATCTGGATCAATTTGAGAATATCTTCAGGACGATGCGCCATGGTATCCCTTCTGGACTGCGCTAACGACTCCAGATGACCTCGTGGGAATACGTTCCGATTCAATCGGATTCGAGCATGCCTTTTCTCGAAACCTATATCAAGCCGATATGTTACGAGTCGTTTGCTCGCACCGTAAGTGACTGCTGAGTTTGCGGTAAACACCTTGGGGGAGGCTACTATGGCTTCCCCCATTCTTTTTCTCGGGCAAATGATGCGTAAAAAAGCCCCTCGACAGGAGGGGCTGCTCCATAGACCCTATGGAGGCGACAGATTGGTATTCATGACTACCGCTCCGTCATGACAAAATAAATGCAAGAAAACTTGCAATGGGAGAGTTATATCTGTAAAATTTTGTTTCGATTTGTCAAAACGCTCTTATGCAAGCAGAAGGACGACTGAAACCGAAAAGAACATATCCTTTTGAAATTTACCAATCCAACCCTGCCCTTCACAGCACTCCGCTCCACCACCATCTTATCCTTCAACTGGACACCGCTCCGTCTTCAGAAACAAACGACTCAAAAATGAGCTCCGTTATCATCATTCTTTGATAGATATTAAAAATTATACACTTTGTCCAAACAAGTAAGTATTGACAACAATCTTTTGCATAGCAAATAAAAGTTGGTCATGGGAGCCGTGAAGTATCGGTATCCAAGCTCTTTGAAGGAGCAAAATAAGTCAAAAAAACAAAGAGTCTCATGAAAAAGAAGATGATCACTTCCTTTTGAATCAGAATCCATGAGATGAACCAATCCGTTATCGAGCAATCGAGACGGAGGAGTGGTTGAGACGATTCAGTAGCCCGTAATCTCAAAGGAGATGAAGCAGTGGTGGCCAATGTGCAGGATGAGAACCATGGCCGTTCGAAATCTAATACGAAAGTATTTGAGCACATTGAAGCGATTATGCTCGGGATATTGAAAACAAGGATACCGATTTGACCACGGGAAGCCCATTTGTACGCCAAAGCCAAGGAAGCTTTGTACCTATGGGTGGCAGCGGTTCGTAAGGAACCATGAGATGATGCAGTAAACATAAAAATGCTATTCGATAAGATTGAAACAAATCAAGACTTAAAAGTTTTAACAACAAAAAGTGTATAAATTAATAAAATACCTTTCAAATTTTCAGTTTATTCTAGCACTGCATCATCTCATACAGCTGGATTCGGGAAAACCGAACGTCCAGAAGTAACAAGAAGCTTGGATTAGCGATAGTCCATTCGATCTTGGGGCTATCTTGGGTATCAATGTCATGTTGGTACCCAGGA
>JGI20225J20221_1002067_pt1 | contig 16749 bp, 19 predicted proteins | sample BioMet4_FD_20221 | JGI IMG/M metagenome (IMG submission 20221) | reverse complement strand
CGCATTGGGCCGTCAGGCGCAGGAGCTGGGGTTCGTGCGTGATACCTACGAGAAAGTATGCCGTCTTGCGGACGTGCTGGCCTTTCTGGAAGAGGATTCACTTTTGTCCGCGTCTCTGGCGCTGAAAGGCGGCACGGCAATCAACCTGACTATATTCAATCTTCCGCGCCTGTCCGTTGATATTGACTTGGATTATGCGGACAACGCTTCGCGCGCGGATATGTTGGAAGCACGCAAAATTATCACGGACCGAATCGGCAAGTATATGGCGGCAGGGGGCTATTCCCTCAGTCCTAAAACAAGGAGGTATCATGCGCTGGATTCATTCATCTATGCCTATCAGAATACAGGCGGGATGAATGACAATATAAAAATTGAGATTAACTATATGCTGCGCTGTCACGTTTTGCCGCTCTCCCGCCGCATACTGCAACTGCCGAATTCCTCAGTCAAAACAACAGTATTGAGCGTGGACCCTGTGGAAATATTCGGCGCGAAATCTGTTGCGCTTCTTTCCAGAGCAGCCCCGCGCGATTTATANGANCTGCATCAGATGCTGCNCTATGGCCTGATCGACGCTTCACAGGAACCTATGCTAAAAAAGTGNATTGTCTTTTATAGCGCGATTGCCTCGGATACAGTGCCGGAGGCGTTTACATACGACCGGATCAATACGATCACCCAACATAAAATCCGGACGGACCTGGTGCCGGTTATTCGAAAGAAGGAGCAGTTTGACCTGCCCTCTGCACAACGGCAGGTTAAGGAGTACCTCACCGGGTTACTGGCGCTGGACGAAACGGAGAAACAGTTTTTTGACGCTTTCCGTCAGAAAAATTACCGCCCTGAGCTGTTGTTTCCTGACGGGGCCGTTCTGGAACGGATTGAGCAACATCCGATGGCGCTTTGGAAGTGCCGGGAAAAAGAACAAAAGAAACAAATAGACGATAGGGAGTTATAACTGAATATTCACCACGGGAGCGGTCACGATGGCCGCTCCTTTTATTATCTGAAATTGTCCAATCCGCTTTGCTCTAAAGAGTTTACCACATATTACTTTATTTTGAAACAGGAGGTTCCATATGAATACGATACCCGTATATAAATACCCCGCCGCCTACGCGCGTGAGAACAATGAACTGGAGCAATACCGCGCGTCCTACAAGGCAAATGTGGCCTGCAAAAACGCAATCGAAACGGCCATCCGGGATAATTACCGCGATAACTGTCTCGGAAAGGAGGCCGTAAAACAGGTTGCCGATCAGTTCGGTTATGAGCGGATGTTTTTTGTTCTGGCAAATACGGTACAGCGAAAAGATTTCGATGGGCGCATTTCCCACAACAACAAGGATTGGGCAAAAACAATTCACGTCTTTGAAGATAAGAATTATTTTGGGGAAGATCGGCGCTCATCGTTTGAAGTGGATGCCGTCAACCCCGGCCTCACGGATATTTTCATCAACCAGGCGCGGCGCGAATACCTGCTGACCCAGCCTTTGACCAAGAAGGACATTCAGGCGGAGGCCGCGCGGCTGCTCCAGCGTCTGCAATCCGAGCGTGATCCGAACAGTCCCAGCGGTACACATTTCATGGCGCAGCTCTCGCCGGATTTTCTGATCCGGGCTTCCACCAAGGACCAGGACCGTCTGTTTGCCATGCTGCCGTTCAAGTCTCTGACCTTCTCCACGCTCAAGGACCGGAAGGGCATTTTCGCGTTCATTCAAAAGGATGAAAACCGCGACCAACCGCTTCGCCAGCGCAAGCCGTCCGTTCGAAAAAAGCTGGAGGACAGCAAGACTGCAACCACGCCTCCCACTGTAAAGCGGGATGCTTTGGAACACTAACGATGGCAGAGCGGAAAAGAGACGTTCAGCTCAACTTTCGCGTATCACAACAGGAACTGGAGTTGATTTCAAAAAAAATGTCCAAATTGGGTACGCAAAACCGGGAAGCTTATCTCCGCAAAATGGCGCTCGATGGTTATGTGGTCAGACTGGAGCTGCCGGAGCTGAAGGAACTGGTGTCGCTTCTGCGTTACACCAGCAACAACCTGAATCAGTACACGAAACGGGCCAACGAAACAGGGCGCGTCTACGACACCGACCTGGATGATCTGCGCGGCAGTTTTGACCGCTTATGGAATGTGGCCAACGAAATTCTTACCGCGCTGGCTTCTATCAAGTAAAGGCGCAGGGGGAGGACAGAGCACTGTCCTCCCCTTGAATTTTTAACCGCATCCTTGCGAAAAAGGCTGAAACGATGTACCGTAGAATCAGAACTTGAACAGGAAGATGCAACCATGAGGATTTTATTAAAAATAATTGCCATTCCCATCGTGATCGTACTTACGCTGTTCGTCTGGATTTGCTCCGGCCTGCTATACTGCTCCGCTTTCGTGCTTGGGCTTGCCGGAACGGTGCTTGGAGTCCTTGGCATATTGGTGATGATTACCAGCTCGGTTACAAACGGTATCGTAGTGCTGGTGATGGCGTTCCTCGTCAGTCCATTCGGCATCCCAATGGCGGCGGCGTGGCTGCTTGGAATACTGCAAGGCGCGAATTACGCGCTTCGGGATTTTATACGGACCTAAACCATGATGTTGATGTTACCGATAATTCTCGAAAACGTATGAACGGAATGGAATGCACTTTGTAAATAGCGTTACATTCAAAAGGAAATCATGAACATGCAACTCAGAAAGGAGCGCGTTCTGTGGAAAGGCTCATATTTCATGTTGATGTCAACAGCGCGTTTCTTTCATGGGAGGCAGCGCGTCGGGTCGGAAACGGCGAAAAAGACATTCGCCTTATCCCGTCCGCTATCGGCGGCGACAGGGACAAGCGAACCGGCGTAATTCTCGCGAAGTCCATTCCCGCGAAGAAATTCAATATTACAACTGGTGAATCGGTTGCAATGGCCCTTCGGAAATGCCCTGATCTGTTCCTTGCCAAGCCGGACTTCCGGCTCTATGAGAAGTGCTCAAAGGCATTTATGGATATATGCCGGGACTATGCCCCCGCTGTTGAAAAGTATTCGATTGACGAGTGCTTTCTTGATATGAGCGGCACAAAACATATCTACCCTGATCCGGTCGCTCTTGCTCATGAGATAAAAGACAAAATCCGGGATACGCTTGGGTTTACCGTCAATATCGGGATTGGGGACAATAAACTGCTGGCGAAGATGGCAAGCGACTTTGAGAAGCCGGATAAGGTTCACACGCTGTTTGCGGATGAAATAGAAGCAAAGCTCTGGCCGCTTCCTGTCCGGGGCCTCTTTTCAGTTGGCCGCGCTACGGCGGAGCGTTTGGAGAAAGCGTATATCGCCACTATTGGTGAACTTGCTAAAGCTGGCCTTCAACGGGTTCAGAGATTGGTCGGCGTGAAACTCGGCCAGCAGATTTACGACTATGCTAACGGAATAGACAATTCTCCCGTTCTTTCAGAAGCTGGGGACGCAAAGGGGTATAGCATCTCAACCACGCTTGAGGATGATGTAAAAACTACGGAGGCCGCGCATAAGGTGCTGTTTGCCCTTGCCGACAGCGTTTCTTCCCGTATGCGAACCGATGAAGCGAAGGCTTACTGCGTCGCTGTGACAATACGCGGCAACGATTTCAAAAATAAATCTCATCAAAAGAAGCTGNCGGTTCCGACAGANATCACCTCTGAGATTTTTGAAATCTCAAAAACTNTGTTTGCAGAGCTATGGGATAAGCATACTCCTTTACGGCTGCTGGGAATATCTCTTACCGATGTGTCTAAGGACGGTTACGAGCAGGCAACTCTTTTCCCTGACGAAGAAAGAGAACGGGCGCGGAAAATGGATAAAGCCATTGACAGTATCCGAAACAAATTCGGTATGGATGCGATAGCGCGTGGCTCTTCCGTTCAGTCCGTTGAGATCGGCAAGAAGTATAAGGCACAGATGGAAAACAAGAGCAAACCGGAAAAATAGTTTCTTTCTGATCTCAATAATTACATGATTTAAACAGCACTATTGCTTACTGTAAAGGCATGACGGAAGGGGCGGCTGCATGGAGAACATTGTATTCGAAATGGATTATGAGGAAGAGCATAAGCGCAGGGCAGCAGAAGACGAATCATCAACGGCTACTGCAATTTTTGACCGGGCTATCAACAGCAACTTTTTGAAAGCGTATAGCGATACGATGGACGCAATACCAAAAATCATCGTTCCGGAAGACAAAGTGAACTATGAATACCTTCTCGCCAAATGCGATGAGATGGCAAAGTGTTGGGGCGGTAAAATACGTGGTATCGTTGATTATCAAAAATGGGACGCGCATATTTATCTGACTCTCCCGTTTGCGGAATTCGGGTGTGACGAAGAACTCGGACTCTTAAAAGAAATTGCAGAGAAATCACATTCCGTCACTTTTTCGGCTACAAAAGACGGAAAGGTTGAACTCAATATTTTTATCTATTATTTTCAAGAAATTGCCGACAAAAGAGCGATACTTGAAGAAGGAATTCTGAAAGACGATGAATTGGTGGCGTTGCTTGAAAAGCACAGCGAGGAAACGAATGAATACAAGTCGGAAATGATACATTGGTTTATCGAATACGAAGTAAAGAAAATGGGAAAAAGCCGTGAAGAATTAGCTCCAGGCATTATGAAAGAAGTCTTGTCCGATCCCGATGCTTTCTTTCAAAAAATTGAAGAACTCAAGAGACAATGCGATAACGAAAATGACGGGCAAAACGGATAGGCACAGAGCAGACTTTTAAACAAATAAATAGGAAGAAGAACCGAGCATTTCGTTATAAAGCGATATGCTCGGTTCTTTCTGAGAATTATTCAGCCTGAAATAGAAAACGCTTCAAAAAGTTTATTTAGAATTCCTTTTGTAATTTCAAACTGCTTCGGAGACAGGCGCGCAAGGCGCGCAGTCAATGCCTGCACGTCATTTCCTTGTTTATCACTCTCAAAAAGAATCTCGTCGCTGGAGACAGACAATACCTGGCATATTCGTTGCAGAGAGGCCAGAGATACGCCCACCGTCCCCCGCTCCAAAGCAGAGACACTTTTTGCTCCCATTCCAATGAGTTCAGAAAAGCTGTCCTGCGTTAATCCAGCCTTTTCTCTGGCGCTTTTGATGCGCGCGCCAATTTCAACGTTCAATTGCTTTTTCTCTTTCAAAACAACACCACCTTACAATAGTAGTTTATGTAATGGTATCGTTGACTTAAACACATTAGTAGAACTATAATTTATCGTATTACTAATGCGGNTAAAAGCNGAAAGGAAAAAGTAATGGAAAATACATTGACATGTGCGTTTACCGGCCATAGGCCCAGCAGCTTTCATTTCGGATACGACGAGCAACACCCGGATTGTGTAAAACTCAAACTCATTATGGCCTCACAGATTGCCGCGCTGATAGATAATGGCGTGAAGACCTTCCTTACAGGGATGGCACTTGGAACGGATATTTGGGGAGCTGAAATTGTATTGGCACTCAAAGAACAGCGTCCCGACCTGCGTCTGATTGCCGTGCTGCCCTGTGAAACACAGGCCAACAAATGGTCTGTGGAACAGCGTGAGCGATACTTTAATATTTTACCGGAATGCGATGATGTTGTTTACATCAGCCACCACTATACAAAAGATTGCATGTACAGACGCAATCGCTGGCTGATTGACCATTCCAGTTTTGTCCTCGCGGTTTACAATGGAACGCCAAACGGCGGCACGGCCTATACGGTAAACTACGCTTATGCAAAAAAGCGGGCGGTCATTCTGATTCATCCTGACACCGGCAAGGTCACGCCATATACAATTAACGTGTCCGTTCTGCCAGAATCTCCGTGAATTTAGTAAAACTTTGGTGAAATACAAGATTTGATATGCTACACTGTACATAACAATAATTGGGGGAGGACGATTATNAANGACGGCGAAATCATTGGCAAGGTTCATTCCTCCATGTACCATCAGTGCCAGGAGCGCGGATATGCTGCGCCGGTAGATGTCCTTATGGATATCGGTGTACTGCCGAAACAGAAATACGAGGATTGGCGGTTCGGACGTGTTTCATACCTTGAAGCTATCTGTACGGTCAATCTTCGCAAACTATCTTTCATAATGCATCAGATGCGGATATATGCTCGGAAAAATGATCTAAAGCCGTCCTACTGTTATTATAAGCGTTGGGGCGTGAAAAAGAAAAACGGACAGGGACATAAGCCCGTGATACCGCTCCGTTTCAGTAAAAGCGGAAAGCCAGACATTGAAAAATGGTATGCCACTCATTTTGTTGACGTGAAGCGGATTACGGAATTGAAAAAGATAAGGAGGTCCGACATGAACGGGCAGAAGAATTTGGAGAACGACGAAAAACAATTTCTGATAAAATCACTTACAGAACAAACTATACTCGGAAAAATTCAGTGGACTTGCACGGAGTATAATCCTATATCTTTGACGTATGGAATTGCGGATGACAGCGCGGATGATGCCTGCCTGTCTCAAATGTTTGATGCGGAGACAAACCTGAATGGAAATGCCGTTCAGGTGGACATAATGGAACGTATTGAACTTGGCTCTGGAAAAGGCGATATAACCGGAAGCGTCTCTCTCGACGGAGAACAGGGTTTTGAACGATACGAATACGGTATTTCATACGATACGGATTATTACGATGATTGTGATGCGGAGAGCGTGGGGGTGCATTATCGGGAGTCGTTACCCGCTGCCTTGGCTAACGCGCTGCTTCCCGCGCTGACACAGTCCGAGGCCGTAGCCTCCGGCTTTTCATTCGCACGTTTTTGCTATGAGGACGATGAAGTGGGGCCTTTACTGCGCCTCCCGTTAGCAAAGCTGGGAGAAAAACTCATGAGAGAAAGACGTCTAATGGATTTTCATCGCATGGTACTCGATATGGAATTTCGCAGGCAACTGCTTACGGAGTTGTGCTAGTTTCCAGGCAGAATAAGAAAATAACTACTCATGGCACAGGCCGTCTTTTGCCACGATTCGGCGCAGAAGCTTAGAAGCTCCTGCGTCGTTTTATGTTTTGGAAGGAGGCACAATTTATGGCAACTACACGGTTGATGCCGCTGCACACCGGCAAGGGCCGTGATGTTGGCACGGCAATCAGCGACATTATTGACTACGTGGAAAATCCACAAAAAACAGACTACGGCAGGCTCATCACCGGCTATGAATGTGACAGCCGCACAGCAGACGCCGAGTTCCTTTTTTCCAAACGGCAGTATACCTCACTCACCGGCAGAACACGCGGCGCGGACGATGTGATCGCCTATCATCTACGGCAGTCCTTTGTTCCCGGAGAGGTCACGCCGGAGGAAGCAAACCGCATCGGCTGTGAGCTTGCCAAACGGTTCACCAAGGGAAAACACGCATTTATCGTCTGTACGCACATTGACAAAAAACATATCCATAATCATATTATCTGGAACTCCACGTCGCTTGACTGTACACGGAAATTCCGAAATTTTTGGGGCAGTACCAGGGCCGTGCGGCAGCTCAGCGATACGCTATGTATTGAGAACGGGCTTTCCATCGTGGAGAATCCGCAGCGGCACGGCAAGAGCTATAACAAGTGGCTGGGCGATCAGGCAAAGCCCTCCAACCGGGAGCTTTTGCGTGTGGCAATAGATACGGCTTTGGCTCAAAAACCCGCCGACTTTGATGCGTTCCTGAAGCTCTTACGGGAAGCCGGGTATGAAGTTAAGCTGGGGAAAGTTCCCTCCCTGCGCGGCAAAGATCAGAAGCGGTTTATCCGGCTGGATTCCCTTGGCAGTGGTTACGGTGAAGTGGAATTACGCTCCGTCCTTGCCGGTGAAAAAACGCACAAACCGTGTAAAAAAATCATCCGCCCTGCTGCGGAGAAACACGTCAATCTGCTGGTGGATATACAAGCCAAGCTCCGCGCCGGAAAGGGCGCGGGCTATGAGCGTTGGGCCAAGGTATTCAACATCAAGCAAATGGCGCAGACTGTGAATTACCTCACCGAGCACGGACTGCTGGAGTACAGCGCGCTGGCTGCTAAAACGGAGGCGGCTACCGCCCAGTACAATGAGCTGTCCGCACAGATCAAAACGGCTGAGAAACGGCTGGCTGAGATTGTCGTTCTGAAAACACAGATTATCAATTACGCCAAGACCCGCGATACCTATGTCGCCTATCGCAAGGCAGGGTACTCCAAAAAATTTCTTTCGGAGCATGAGAGCGATATCCTGTTGCACAAGGCGGCGAAGAAAGCGTTTGACGAGCTGGGCGTGAAAAAACTCCCCACCGTCAAGAGCTTACAGGCCGAGTACGCTGAACTGTTGACAGAAAAAAAGGATGCCTACACCGACTATCGGAAAGCCCGCGACGAAATGAAAGAGCTGTTGGTGGTAAAATCAAATATTGACCGCTTGCTTGGCAAAGATCGTGAGGAAGAAAGAAAGGAAACTTTTATTAACCGCACATAAACGCGGGTTGATTTATCTTGAGGTTAGGCTGGCGGTGATAACAAAATACGGACTATCAGCATGAAGCTGGTAGTCCGTATTTTGTTCATCGTGCGGGAGCATCGTAATAAAAGTTTACTTAAAATGCTCCATTCCGAATCGCTTACGGCAAACGCATAATAATCACTGCTGTTCAAAAATCAGAATACGATCCCTCATGACGTTCTCGGTAAACCATGGGGTTCTATCTTGTGTACTATCCTGAGTCAACGCATATGTCGTGACCAAATCGACTTCTTTTTCGATNCTCTCACATAAATCGTTATACAGACCGCCCATATCGAACGCGCTTTTCACTATGGAACCCGTTCTGTCGATCAACACGTCTACATCGCTGTCATCCGTCGCCTCGTTTCGGGCATAGGAGCCAAAGAGATAGACGGCTCTGAGATGGTATTTTTCCGCTACCGGCGCAATTCGCTTTTTTAATTCTTCAANGGAATAGATCATATGCTGCCTCGATTTTTATTTGTAATCCAATTCTAATTTTCATATCTGCGCTGTGCTTCCGTGCGCTTTCTGTTTTGCCTTTTACAATAATAGAAATTTTATCATAATGCAAGTTTGTGAAGAATCGGATTGCACCACCATCGATAGAGGAAGTAAAACGTTGACTTTCAGTTCGGCACCGGAGAACGGTCTGGGCCAAACTGAAAAGAGCATGAACAGCGTTCATGCTCCCAAAGCGTCCGCAGGACGCGCAGCCGCACAATTTATTGTGCGATCAACGGGGATTGGGGGCCTGCCACCAACAAGCGTTTGTGGCGATGGATAGCCACAAGCATCGCTTGCCAGTTAGCGGAACTCTCGAAAATGCCAGTCAATCAAGGTACGCTGTTCCACACCCTTGCTGATCGAAACAAATTAAAATACAATAGGGTGGCAATCAATAAAAAGCAGAAAATAATTTCATATTTCATGCAACCAAAGCTAATTTTTTCGGAGTAGATAAGTAGAGGGCCATACCACGAATCATAGGAGGTGAAAGGATGGAGGATAGCCGGATAGTTGAACTATATTGGACGCGCTCCGAAAGTGCAATAGATGAAACAGCGGCCAAATACGGAAAATACTGCTATTCCATCGCTAACAATATTCTTGCAAATGCCGAGGATGCGCAGGAGAGCGTGAATGATACATATTTGGGTGCGTGGAACAGCATACCGTCACATCGCCCCTCTATACTGTCATCGTTTTTGGGGAAAATCACGAGGAGAATATCTATTAAGAAATGGCAGGAACTGCACGCCGACAAACGCGGTGGCGGTGAGATTGCGCTTGCCCTTGACGAGTTGTCCGATTGTGTTCCCTCGGAGCAGAGCGTTGAAAAAGAAATAGAAATTGCGGAGCTGTCAAAAATCATTGATGACTTTGTTATGGCCCTGCCAGTCACCGAAATGCGCGTTTTTATCTGCCGCTATTGGTATCTTGATCCTATCTCTGACATCTGCCAGCAATTCGGATTCTCACAGAGCAAGGTGAAATCCATGCTCCACAGGATACGGCATAAGCTCTTATTGCATTTAGAAATGGAGGGCATTATTTATGACAACTGAAATGCTTTTGGAGGCTATCGGAAATATAAACGCCGAGGCGGTTAGGGACGCGAAAGCCAAATACTTAGCAAATCAAGAAGAATTAACGAATCGTGAAAGTCACTTGGCTCACCGTCAAGGCATAAAGCGCCGAATGAGCAAACGCCGTCTGGCGACTGTGCTTTTAATTGTGGCACTTCTGCTGACGCTCACTATAACAGCTCTGGCTTATTTCGGCGTCGGTGAATGGTTTAAGAGCTTTTTTGCCGAACTCTCAGGAGGCGAGCTGTCGCCGAAGCAGCAGCAATACATTGATGAAAATGCCGTGGGTATCGGCCAGAGCGAAACGGTGGATGGCTATACCGTCACCGTTAATTCAGCGATCTGCGATGAGCAAACCCTCTATCTCGTCATTAGCGTTGAGGGGCCGGAGGGAGTCAAGCTGGATATGCCATCAGAAGAAGGGAGCATCTATTTTGATTATGCGAAATGCAAAAGTACAGGAACCTATAAGCGGACCGGTCATTTGAGTTCATTTGGCGGCAGTTGGCCACACCTTGACGATGGAGACGGCAGAGAAAACACCGTCACTATGATTATGCAAGAGCAGTATGTGATGTCGGCGGACAGTAATCGTGTCTATACGGATGGCGAGATATGGAGACTTCAGCTTGCGGATCTGACAACGCGGACAGGAGCGCTTTATGATAAAGTCACGACACTGGCGAAGGGCGGCTGGAGCTTTGAGTTCCCACTTACCAAAATGAACGGAGAAGTGGAAATGGTTCCTTCCCCAGTAGTCTGTGTGGCACAGTCGGGCGGTGAGATGAGCAAGAAAGAAAGCGTAGAAATGAAAGTTGATTCTTTAGTCCTGCGCCCCTTCAGCATCACTTTAAGGTATAGCTTCTTCCCCGGCAATAGACCGGAAGCGGTGGATATGCTGGATGTATATTTGGTGATGAAGGACGGGAGTAAGGTTATAGCCCAGCCGAGGTCCGGCGGAGGTGCCGGTTCAATTGGCTCCAACGGAGGAGAGATGTCCTACATATTTGACGCCCCCGTTATGCTCGACGAAGTGGCATACGTCGTGTTGCCTGATGATGTTCAAGTTCCGTTCCCCGAGGAATAACAGTACGCACTCAATGATAGGTTGTCAAGGAGGTGGGCGGCGTAGATACGCTCTATAAGTGCATAGAGCGCTACGTCCCCGACCTCAAACAGGAGACTTCCATCGGGGATGTCTGAACCCTCAACATTCCGTGTATATGCCGCGCTTGGCGAGACTAAAAAGGGTTGAAAGAAGGTTAACTCACATGATGAATGTCACGAAAAACCCAAAACGGATTATCCTAATATCACTTGTCGTTGCTGTCATACTGTGTCTGATAGGTTTTGCGGCGGCCTCGATAATCAATATGACCGGAGAGAGCAAAACCTATAAAGAAGCGGAGCGTATGATCAAGAACTCCATGACTGATATTATGGGCGACGACCCCGAAAAATCATACTATGGCGAATATTCCATTGACAGTATTCAACAAATGGGCAATTACACCTTTGGCGTTGTAGAATACCATCGAAACGAGGGCCAAGGCAGTCTCTATCTGTTTGTTTTAGAGGAAAAAGGGGGGGATCTTACTATCACTGACAGAGTTGAGGGCGAACTTCCGATGAGTATGGGCGTTGAGGTATACAAATCGATGGTTTCAAACAACACGGTAGTATTTGGCGCTGTAAACGATCAGCTTTGGTTTGATCTTAACGGCGCGCCCCAAAAGGTTGATTTCACAGGAGTGAAAGCGCTCTATTCAAACGGCAAAGAGCGGTCTGTTAAGGTAAGCAATTTTAAAGCGTTTATGATTTGCATTGACAGCGACGTTTATATTGACGATGTGCTTTTCCTGTCCGGCAACGAGGTCGCGGGTAAACTTTCCGCACTTCCCATAAGCGAAAATGTAATTGATAATTTTAATACACAGACCGTTGGTTGACGGAGGAATTGCGGCCCAAGGGGATTTCCGACAGCGACGGAATTGGCAGGTATATCTTTTATCACTATACTACCGGCTCCTATGACGCTGTTTTGGCTGCTGCGCCGAGGCATATACGCTGCCTGCTCCAATCCAGCAGTTATCCTCAATCTTTACTAGATCGGCATACATATATCCCCGCTGCCTGAATCAAATTCATAACTTTTACTATTAACCGTAAACTTATGTAAGTAAAATCCTATATTCAACTACACTTATTCAACAGCAATGTATAATTAAAAGAGCATGGTAGCATGCTCTTTTTTGCTATGCATTGATGAACAGCTTTTCACCGGATGGACTCATGGCCCTGCCCCGCCCCCGGCTTTTGGCTTCGTATAGAAGACTGTCAACCTTAGCAAGCAGTTCGGTGTGTGACAAAGGTATCGTGTCATTGGCAACTGTAAAAACACCGGCGCTGAATGTAACCGATATCTTATATCTCTTTGCAAAATATTTCTCAAGTTCCGTATGAATCCGTTTCAATATCTCCAGAGACTGTCGCTCGTCAATATTATTGAACACAAAAATAAATTCTTCGCCGCCATAACGCCCAAAGATATCATCTTTTCGGATATGCCTCCTCGCAATATCCGAAAATTTCTCCAGCACTCTGTCACCAAACAAATGCCCATGCTGATCGTTAAGAGACTTGAAACTGTCAAAGTCTATCATACAAATACTGTATTGGTCAGCCATCTCTTTGGCGCTGACCCGTTTTTTGATTGCTTTCATCAGGCTGTATTTGTTCATGGAACCTGTTGCAAGGTCTAAGGAAAGCATTTCATTTAAATGCTTCTCACGCTGTTTCAAATCGGTAATATCGGCAAGAACAAGAGCGATGCAATCCTGATCGTGATATGAGAGTATGCCGCCGTTAAGCTGAAACCATTTCTCTTCAAAATGATTATCATAGTAGTAGGAAAATTTGACGGTGCTGTTGTCAATTAAGCTGCCGCGCCTTATCGTCCTGACTACATTCATCACGCCGCAGTTTTTGCAGCAATCCGAATCACCTGCTCCGCATTCATGGCAATTTGCTCCGAGTTCACTGCAATGGAAAGCTTGGCCGAAGGACATGTTTACAACATCGTATGGTGCGAAATCGAGAAGTTCAAACATTCGGTTGTTGGCAAACATGATATTGAACTGCTCATCTACAATAACTTGCCCGATCTTATTCCCCAGGAATAAGTCATAGAAAAAGGTATCCCGCTTGTTAAATTCGACGTTTCGTTCCATTATGCCTCCTTGGTACTTCAAAATTATATTATCCGCATCGTTGACGCGAACCAGCTAAAAACATGTCCAACACCTTAAAAATTTCCTCTTTTCCTATTGGCTTCTGTAAAATTTTTAATGGAGCCGACGCCGTGAATTCATAACGTGAATCGCACGATGTAACGAATACAATGCCGCATTGCCTGTCATATTTTCTGATTATCAAGGCTGTTTCAGCCCCGGTTAGCTGTTTCATCTTATTATCCAGAAAAATCAAATGAAATCCACCGCCGCACCGCTTGTACTCTTCAACAAGTGCTTCTCCGCTCTCAAACTGTTTTACACTGCATAACGTGTTGTTTTTTGCCGCATACTCATTGATAACAGCATCCAGTATTTCGCGTAATGCGGCCATATCGTCGCAAATGGCTATGTTCAGCAATGCGTTTACACCTTCCGAATCAAGTTGGAATAGTATTCTGATTGTATCCATTATAGTATTCTTCATGCTGATTTTCAAGCTATTTAGTATTCTTTAAGATTACTGTAAGGGAGGCTGACAGAATGCAAATGGAGATAAAGGATCTGGGAGCGGCAATAAAACGCGCTCGGCTTGAAAAAAACCTTACTCAGGAGCGTCTTGCCGAGATAATCAATATAACACCTGTACACATAAAGCAGCTTGAATCCGGGAGCCGGAAACCATCCATTGATGTACTCTATAAACTTGCGAAAATATTGAATATGTCAATTGATGAGATTTTTTTCCCCGAAAAGGCAGACTGCAAAGAATTGATTCACAAAATTCAACGTGGTATGAATGATTGCTCTGAGCACGAACTGCAAGTGATTTATGCAACAATTACGGCTATGAAAAGCAACGACGATGATCAACACAGTATCAATCGCTCTCAGTGATAGTCCAAAGCATCCGGCTTTCGTCGGATGCTTTAAGTTTTCATGACTTTTGGAGTATAGATGATTTCATCGTACAGATAATTCAATGATAAATCAAGAATAAAAATAAAAAAATACGAACGCAACAAATAGTCAGTAGCCACGCAGTTATTGCTGGTTTACTGACTTTTTTTGTCTTTGTCCGCATTCAATGAGACTATATGAACTTTACACCGCCGTCCGGTTTTGCAGTAAAGGCCGTTTTAAAATGAAGTGTCGTCAAGTATTTGACTTAAAGACGGCAGAGTACACCTTAAACAACTGTATTCTATGCCAAAATCACTCACAAGTCAACCAAGTTCGACGCCTTTCAGGGGTGGAAGCACCTGTAAATTTTTCGCAAGGCCCAAAATATGTAAAACATGCCGTTCTCATTCAATACAGTAACGGCTTTTCTCCGTCAGAATTTCAGTCATTGAATAGAAATAAATACAACGAAAGGAAGTTGAGGTAAGAATGTCACGCAGAGGTGAAAACATTTATAAAAGGAGTGATGGCCGCTGGGAAGCCCGCTATATCAAGGACCGGGATATGAATGGGCAAGCCATCTATGGGTACATTTACCGGCACAATTATCTGGAGGTAAAAAGAGCGCAGGCGGAGGCAAGGGCTAATTGCGGCAGACCAAAGCCAGTTGAGAAGCACTTTCTTCACCCGGCGACATTGGAAGAACATTTGGACGCATGGCTTCAGTCCATCCGGTTCAGCGTTAAAAAATCGACCTATGCCAATTACGATGGCCTTATCCGCCGCCATATTGTACCGTTCATAGGGAAAAATCCGCTTTGCCAGGTGGACAGCAAAATGATCCAACAGTATATCAATCAAAAGCTGGAAAGCGGCAGGCTGGACGGAAAGGGCGGTCTGTCCGCAAAGACCTCCAGAGATATTATCGGCCTTTTGAAGCGAAGCTTGAAAACGGCGGGTATTGAACTGGATATTCGGTTGCCGAAATGCAGTCTTCCAAAGCTCCGTGTGCTGACGCGCGACGAGCAGTCCGCATTGATTTCAGCGGCAAAAACTGAGAACGATCCAGAAGGTTTGGGCGTTCTAATCAGCTTGTTTACCGGCATTCGCATCGGCGAGCTGTGTTCCCTGAAATGGAGCGACGTATCGTTGGACGACGGCGTTTTGAAAATCAATAAAACGCTTCAAAGGATAGAAAACTGCGAGGCTGGAAGAAAGAGCAAAACCGTGATCGACATCGGGTCACCTAAAAGCGAATGTTCCATGCGGAATATTCCGCTCCCGCATTTTCTGCTTTGCCGCCTGACTCAATTGAAGAAGACCACCCATGAAAATGACTATATTCTGTCCGGCAATGGCCAGTATGTGGAACCCAGGGTATGCCAATACAGGTTCAAAAAATTAGTAAGGAGCGCCGGAATTGATGATATCAATTTCCATGCGCTCCGTCACACTTTTGCCACAAGATGCGTCGAGCTGGGCGTAGACGTAAAAACCATCAGCGAGTTGCTCGGGCATTCAAATGTCAATATCACGCTGAACAGATATGTACACCCGGCTTTTGAACATCAGAGAGAATGCCTCGAAAAGTTGTCTGTTTCTTTCTGACGCTTTCAATAATTCGCCGTCAAAAAGTTCCGTCAAAAAAGGCTGAAAGCATTGAATAGCAAGGACTTTGACGCAGCCTGTCTTCAAGTCAAATACTTAACGAAAATCCAACGCCTTAATCAAAGGATAGGTTTATTGTTTTGCATTTCCAATAAACCTATTCATGCATGTGGAAAAAGCAACGGGAAACTGATCGTTTTGGTTTTTCGGTTTAACATATTGCTTTTTTATATAGTGGCGCTCACGGCACAAAAAATGCTTGAGTTATAAAAAATGGAGGTATACAAATGGACTATTTTTTGAGATTTGATACTTCATAGGTATGGTTCGCCGTTGTCTGTATCCGAGCTTGTTTATTACAAAGCGCAGGCAGCAGATAACGCAGGACAAGATGATACCTGTTGGACGGATTATGTGCAACAGATATTAAATTTTAAGCGAAAGGAAAATTGAAAGCATGAAAACAAAAGTACATAAGAGCTTTGCATGGTTACTTTCGGCCTGCATGATCGTCATGCTGTTCCCAATGAGCGCGCTGGCGGCGGCTCCGGCGATTGCCACCACGAGCACGATTGCCAACAGCGCGTCGAATCCGGAAGTTACCATCACAGGCACGGATTTCAACACCAGCGCCGCTACAAGTGATTTTACGGTAAATGTTGGCGATACCGGCTTGACGTTCAGCGCCATTAAGGAAGGCGCTACGTCTACATCCATCACCCTTCAATTTACCGGCACGGCAGCAGCCGGTGACATCAGCATAACGGCAAAAACTACCGCTTTTAGTCCCTCTGCTGAAGATGTCAGCAATACGCTGACCGTTACCGTCCCGGCTGCGCAGAGCAGCGACGCGGGCCTGACCACGGTGCTTACTAAGACCATCACCGCAGGCAATGAAGCCGGAACGAGCGAAGCTCCAAAGACGGC
>JGI20225J20221_1002061_pt1 | contig 16812 bp, 17 predicted proteins | sample BioMet4_FD_20221 | JGI IMG/M metagenome (IMG submission 20221) | reverse complement strand
CCTTTATTCTGATGTATCTTACAAATATCCCGGCGAATCTTCTCTCTCTGGGAGCCATTGACTTTGGAATTATGGTCGAAGGGGCCATTGTGATGATGGAAACAATTCTCAAAAAGAGAGAAGATAATCCGGATCTGGAGCTGGAAGAAAAGTCAATTGTTGAAAGGGCCGTAGAAGTTGCAAAACCTATCTTCTTTTCTTCGCTTATCATTATTACCACCTATCTTCCTCTTTTTGCCTTTGAAAGGATTGAAAAGAAATTATTCACACCGATGGCCTTTACGGTAGGTTATGCATTAATCGGAGCATTATTTGTTGCGTTGTTCCTGATTCCCGGGTTAACTTATGCTATTTATCGCAAGCCTCAAAAAGTGTATCATAATAAATGGATGGAGAAATTATCCTCCATTTATTTCTGTCAAACACAACGGATCATGGAAAGGCCAAAATCTGTGTACCTTCCTTATGTAATAACATTGGCAGCAGCTATAGTGTTGAGTATAACAGTTGGCAAGGATTTCCTTCCCCAGCTGGATGAGGGATCTATATGGATGCAGATACAATTACCTCCTGGAATTTCGCTGGATAAGGCAAAAGAGATGGGGGATTCTTTCCGGCAGAAGATGATTAAACATGATGAGATTACTTATGTGATGCTCCAGGTTGGGCGAGATGATGAAGGTACTGATTCATTCTCTAAATCACACATTGAATGTTCCATCGGACTGAAGCCTTATTCGGAATGGCCTAAAGGAAAGACAAAATACGATCTGATCAATGAAATGTCGGAAGAGATGAAGACTATGCCAGGCTATTCCGTTGGATTTTCACAACCCATCATTGATATGGTTATGGACCAGATTGCCGGGACACATAGTGACCTTGCGGTGAAAGTATATGGTGAAGATTTTAAAGAAAGCCGGCGTATTGCCCAGGATGTTCTTAAAGTACTTAAAACAATCCCGGGGGCAGAAGATCTGGCCATCGACCAGGAACCGCCTCTTCCTCAGTTACAGATCCATGCTGACAGGGAAAAAATTGCTCAATACGGTTTAAATGTTTCTGACGTATCGGAGTTAATCGAAGTGGCCATCGGAGGTAAAGCCATTTCACAGATTTTCATTGGGGATAAAGTTTATGACATTATTTGCCGTTTTAATGACGATAGCCGTAACACCCCTGAAAAGATCGGAGACCTGATGCTGACCTCGGCTACGGGAGCTAAGATCCCTCTTTCGCAAGTCACCAATATCACTTTAAACACCGGAGCGAGCACCATAACCCGTGAAATGAACAAGCGTTATACCACTATCCGGGTTAATCTCAGAGGGGTTGACTTGACTGCATTCCTTAAAGAGGCCCAGGCAAAGATTGCTTCAGCTGTAAAATACGATCATGAAAAAAATACAATTAAATGGAGTGGCCAGTTTGAAAATCAGCACAGGGCTTATGCGCGCCTTGCGTTTGTGGTTCCGATTGCTCTGTTGATTATGTTTCTCCTGTTGTTCGGTGCATTCGGTAAAATCAGACAGGCAGGGCTGTTAATGGGAACTGTACCACTTGCCTTGTTTGGAGGTATGCTGGCATTGAATGTGAGAGGAATGACATTAAATGTTTCCTCAGCAGTAGGGTTTATTGCCTTGTTTGGTGTTTCCATCGAAAATGGAGTTATCATGATTTCGCACATTAATGCTCTTCGCCAGCGTGGTGTTGATCTAAAAAAGGCTGTCATCACCGGAGCACACCATCGGTTCCGTCCTGTTTTAATGATAGCAACAGTAGCGGTGTTGGGACTTCTGCCTGCTTCCATCTCAACCGGGATAGGCTCGGATGTTCAGCGTCCGCTTGCTACGGTAATTGTCTATGGATTATTTTTAGCCACGGTCATTACCCTTTATATTCTTCCGGCCCTTTATTATATCATGGAGAAAAGGAAGGAAGAGAACGAGTTACAAACAAATTTACCGGATTAATTTGAAATCATGCCTTCGAAGCACAACAAGAAATACGCTGATTTTTATCTAGGTGATTTGTTGTAATGATTTGACGGCCAAATAGAATTTTATTTGTTATGAAATTATATAAAGTGATACCAGCAGTTGCATTTATTCTTGTTTCCTGTATTTCTGTTGCCCAGACTCAGAATGTTTCAAAAGAATTGAAGCTGGATTTTAAGAGTTATATGGAGCTCGTAAAGACAAGGAACCTGGATTATGCGGCTCAGAAATACAGTGTTAATATCTCAGAGGCAGCCATAGAGGTTGCAAAGATTTTTCATGATCCCTCCCTATCGTTTGATTTGATTGAGAATCGTCAGGGAAACAGTCAGTCGGAGCGTGATTATTCCATCGAACTGGGTAAAACATTTGAACTGGGGGGTAAACGAAAGGCCAGGATCAATCTTGCAAAGAGCAACAGCCAACTGGCTAAAGCACTCCTGGACGATTATTTCCGTAAGCTTCAGGCCGAAGCTGCTCTGGCCTACCTGGAAGCCTTGAAACAGACCAGTCTTTTAAAAGTGAAAACTGATTCCTGGAAGGTGATGAGAGAGCTTGCCGAAGCGGACAGTATGAGACTGAAACTTGGAAGCATCAAGGAGATAGATGCCGTTCAGAGTAAGCTGGAGGCCGGTATTCAATTCAATGATTTAACGGAGGCTGAATCTGATTGGAAGAATGCAGCAAGCCAGTTGATCCTGATGACCGGTACTTCCGGCAATGATACTCTCTGGATACCCGATGGCACTCTTCATATTGGGAATCGAGGTTTTTTGTTACAGAATTTGATTACTACTGCTCAGAATAATCGAGCGGACCTTTTAGCTGCCCTTTGTAACAAGGATGTTTCTCAAAAAACATTGGATCTCGCCCGCAAAGAAAGGAATATTGACCTGGATATGAAGGTTGGTTTTGGCAATAATCTTTACACCATACCAGGGGTTGTCAGCGAAAATGCATTTTCGGGAGGAATAGCCATACCACTGAAATTTTCCAATGTTTATAAAGGAGAGATAAAAATGGCAGAATTCCAAATCTTACAGGCGGATGATCAGTACAGGCAGGCTGAGCTTCAGATCAAAACTGAAATTATGCAGGCCTTTCAGCGGTATAATGCTTTTTGCAAGCAGGTTGATAGTTTTGATAACGGACTTCTTGAAAAAGCTCAACGGGTACGAACAGGAAAGATTTACAGCTATAGCCGCGGAGAAACCTCACTGCTGGAAGTTTTGAATGCCCAAAGAGTATATAACGATACCCAGTCTGATTATATCCAAACTTTATATAATAGGGCTGCTGCATTGGTAGAACTGGAAAAAGCGGCCGGAATATGGGATATTAATTTCTAAAAAAACCGGAGAATGGAAACGGGAGAAAGGAAGGGGGATAACATTCTTTTACCTCTGTCTTTAGGCAGAGGTATTTCCCACCTTTAATAGAAATCTTCTTAAATTTTTTCTACAACAATTTTTGCATAATATTCTTTGTAGGAGATGGGGTGTGTTGAAACAGGAAAGGGTAGGAGACTTACCAGTTTGATTTTATAGCCACTGATAATTGTATCCCTGGGTTGCATGGTTGTATTCAGATTAAATCTTACTTTTTTACTGTTTGAATTAAGCACAAATCGAACGGTGGCATTCCCGGCCCAAATACATTCGACATCTATCGGACACCTGGAATCATTAAGAACAGAATCCATTTGAACCTGAATCTTGTTTTCATCATTTACCAATATTTGTGAGATCTTTATGGCTACTGTATCACCCAAATCAAAATTCCAGGTTGTGACCCCGGATTCTTTATTGCAGGCGACAATGGAGAGTAGAATAATTAAAATCAGGTATATTAACGCTTTCATAGCTGTTTAATTTCTATGGTTTGTTCGTCCTCTGCCAAGCTGTTATTTTTTATAAAGGTATGAATTTGTGCGGGATTTACAAGAACATCTTTTTATAATAGTGATTTCAGCATCTTTTTCATGGTAAAGGAAGTGAGGTGATATTGAGCAAAAATCAATAAGCATCCCCCTGCAACAATAAATGTTATTAACATGGACCCTTGTAATTTCAAAAGAAAGCTGAAACATCCCCTTTAAATCACTTGCTGTTGATTTACTCATCAAAGCAATAAAAGCAGACAAAAGGCAGATACACCCTGTTACGATGGCTGTAAAAAGAGAAATTTTCCTTATTCCGTTGGAACAATTCTCTCTGATGGATTGGAATTGAAGTTTCTTTACCCAGTAAATTCCGGCACTAATTCCAAGGATTGGATGAAAAATGGGCACTCCCATAAAGAAACCAAACAACACTATATTGTAAAAGAGGTAAATAAATATCAAAATGGAATTTGATAAATTGTAAATAGCAGTCCTGTGTAAAAATACAAGTATCAAAATAATGAGAATTCCGGCCGCGAGACCTGTTAATGCAGATATCATAACTTCTTTTTCTTCCATTCCCAAGAGGAAAGAAATCCACCAGGATGAAATAAAACCGAAAAGAGGAAAGAAAAGTGCAAAAAGCGCTCTCAGGGAAAATTGTATAAACTTATCCATTGCAGAGCTTATCAAAGTCATTACTTATAGTGAAAATAATACTTAATCAGGAACATATCGATAGAAAGAAATCGTCCTTTTTTTAGTGACAGGGAATGACAGTATCAAAATTTTTAAAAGCTTCAAGATCTATATTACTGTTTTACCATGGCGGCTTCAAGGAGGCTGAGTTTCTTCTTTTCACTCAGGTAGAATACAAATACTACACAGGCAGCAATAAAATCAGAGACAGGCATTGCGATCCAGATTCCTTCAATTCCCCAAATCCTGGAGAAAATAATTAACAGTGGCAGAAGGATGATCATCTGTCTCAGAAGAGTCATAAAAAGGGAAATTTTCGCTTTCCCAATGCTTTGGAAGTAGTTGGAACAGATCATCTGGAATCCTACAACCGGCAACATTAATACGAAAATTCTCAGTCCTTCCTTCCCAATCCGGTATAAATCGGGATCACTGGTATTAAACAGACGGATGATGGCTCCGGGAAAAAGTTCTACAAGGGCAAAAGCAATAACCGCAATAAGAGTTCCGGCAACAATCCCGATATTCCAGGTTTGTCTGACACGGTCATATTTTTTGGCGCCAAAATTGAATCCGATAATAGGTTGGGACGCCATGTTTAAAGCTATAATTGACATCGAGATGAGGATGGATACTGAATTAATAATTCCCATTGCCCCTGCTGCAATGTCGCCGCCGTAATGAATGAGGTGTTTGTTAAAAGAAGCCTGGACAAAACTTCCGGCGACCTGCATTGCAAAAGGCGACATGCCGATGGTGACTATTTGCCACACAATATGAGAATCAAGCTTCAGATGATGAAGCTTAAGCTGAAGAACAGACCGTTTGAGCAGATAATGCCTCAGCACCCAAACCATAAGGACAAACTGGGAGATTACCGTGGCAATAGCTGCCCCCTTTACTCCCATGTTGAATAAAAAGATAAAAATAGGAGCAAGAACTGCATTAAGTCCGGCACTGACAAGCATGGAAATCATTGCTTTCATTGGATTTCCTTCGGAACGAATGATGTTGTTCATCGAAAAACCTACAATCTGGAATACATTCCCTAAAAGAATAATATTCAGATATTCCTGGGCGTACCCAATAGTTACCTTTGTTGCCCCAAAGGATCTGAGAAGAGGATCTTTGATGGCAAAACCAATGATGGTAACTATAATTCCGACAATAACCATCAATATAAATCCGTTCCCCAACACCTTCTCTGCCATGTGGATGTCTTTTTTGCCCATGGCGATAGAGACCCTTACCCCGGAACCAACGCCAATGAGCATTCCAAAGGCTGCTACAATTATCATGATGGGGAATACCACGGATAACCCAGAAAGTGCTTCGGCTCCAACTCCTCTGCCGATAAAGATCCGGTCTACGATGTTGTATAGGGTATTGGCTAAAAGACCGATAAATGCCGGCCAGAAAAATTTCCAGATCAGTTGACCGATGTTCTTTTCTCTTATTTCGCCGGGACCTTCAAAAGCCATTAATTTCCTTGTTAATCTTCAATTTCTTTATTTATCTGCAAACGGGGCAAAGGTATTTCATTTTTCACCTTTCAGAAGATATTTCTATTGAATATATCTGGAACTTATAAGAGTATTTTAACAATTGTTTGTTTGAATCTTATTCCTCTTTTATTCGTAAAGGTTGTGTTATAGGTATATGAGGATGGTTCAGCGATTAATAATTTAACCTCCTTAAAAAGATTCATCATTTTATGGAAAACATTAAATATTTATAACAAACCAGCAGAGGGATTCTTTGTTTTACAAGCATATAGTATATTAAATTCGACGGATGAAGATCTTTTTATTAACACTGTTCATCATAATTATCAATGGATTTGTAACTGCTCAATCGGATGTAGATACTACTAATATTCCTTTCAGGAGGGGAGAAAAATTGGTTTACAGGGTTTATTTTAAATCTTTTCTTACCGGTAAAGTAAGTGCGGGTGATATTACTCTGGAGGTAAAAAATACCAGGCGCAGATTTAATGGCAGGTATACATACCATATTGAATGTGTCGGAAAATCACGCGGAACGTTTAATTGGTTTATGAAAGTCGATGATAAATTTGAATCCTTTATTGATGAGAAATCGATGATGCCCTTGCTTTTTATCAGGAGAACCCACGAAGGACATTATCAGAAAGATGATGAAGTAGAATTTTTCCCTGAACAGAATCTTGCAGTGAGCCGTCAAAAAGTTAAGGAAACCCCTCCCAGGATCCATGATATACTTTCTGCTTATTACTATACCCGCACTACTGATTTTACCAGGATGAAACCGGGTGAAGATTTCAGTCTACCCATCTTTTTTGATGATTCGGTATTTACTTCCAGAATAGTCTGCTATAACCGGGAAATAGTGCAGACTAAATTGGGCAGTTTTAATTGTGTTTCGTTTCGTCCCATGGTAATCACAGGGAGTGTTTTCAGTAACCGCTATCCCATGACGGTTTGGATCACTGACGATGAAAATAAAATACCGGTTCTGATCAGGTCAGCGCTTGTTGTCGGACGGATCGAAATAGAATTGGTAAGAATCAGTGGGTTGGCCAATCTGCTCTTGTCGAAAATTAACTGATTGCTTATTTTAGGAATAAAATAGAGATTTGAATCCATGCTTTTGAGTTTGTTAATCTCAGAATATCAGAATGATAAGAATCTGGAAAAGTATACGAACCCTTGTTTGCTATTTACATGAATTTCTGAAAAGGATTTTATTACTTTTAATGTCTGAACTTAACCGTAAATTCTATGTTTTTTTTCCTGTCAAAGCTGCTATTCTTTTTAATTACTCCCTTAATCTGGGTATTTGCCTTTTTAATTCTTGCCTGGTTTTTAAAAGAAACTAAATACAGGAAAAAGTTTCTGCTCTATGGGATCATAGTCCTTTATTTCTTTTCAAATTCTTTTATCCGGAAAGAAGCATACCGATATTGGGAGTATCCTTTTACCAGAATTGATACCACTTATGATTATGCGGTGGTTTTGGGAGGATATTCATTATATGATTATGAGGCTTCAAAATTAACATTCAGCGATGCAGGCGACAGACTGTTCCAGGCTTATCAGTTATATCAGCAAGGCAAAGTAAAAAAGCTTTTGCTTACAGGAGGTTCCGGAAGCGTGCTTCACCCGGAAAAAACAGAAGCAGATAAGGCCAGGGCTTTCCTGATGTCACTGAAAGTGCCTGAACAGGATATTATCATGGAAAACGGTTCGAGGAATACTCATGAAAATGCAGTAAATACTGCGGTATGGATTTCAAAAAATGATCCTGCTGCAAGTTGTCTGCTGGTAACTTCTGCTACTCATATGCGCAGGGCTTTAGGATGTTATAAGAAATCCGGATTAAAAGTTACTCCTTATACCACTGACCGTTTAACAGAACCAAGGCAATTTGATCCCGAGAATCTTTTTATTCCCAATGCAGAGAACCTTGACAAATGGAATACCATTTTTAAAGAAATTATTGGTATAGTCGTTTATAAAATGAGGGGATTTATTTAGAAGATGAGCAAAGTTTCAAAGTTCCAAGGTTTCAATGAAATCCGAACCTTGAAACTCTTTAATCTTGATCCTGTGTTTTTATAATAACGTCTTGGTAAAGTCATCCCTTACCGGAAAACAGTGAAATTGGGAATGGAGAAAATGCTTCGCTAAAAAAAAAGAAAGGCCGGCATCACGCCAGCCTTCAGACCATTTAATGCTTCATTTGTTCAGGATCGTAAAATCGTTTTCCTGCTATGGCGTCCAAAAAGGATTTGATCGGGTCAATTATTCGATCAAAACTATCATCAGATCCATTACATTGGTTTGAGTTGGGCCTGTCATTAGGTGTCCACCTTCTCTTTTGAAAAAATCATAAGAATTGAAATTTCTTAAATAATCATCTGCATCGAGGCCATTCATTCCTGCGTGATGAATGGTGTCAGAACTTACAACGGCACCGGCTGCGTCAGTCGGCCCATCTGTGCCATCAGTTCCTCCAGATAAAAAGGTAACCTCCTTTGTGCCTTCCAGCATTTGGGCAATCATCAGGGCCAGATGCTGATTGCGTCCTCCCTTCCCCGGGTCGGTTACTTTTAATGTTGGTTCCCCGCCAAACAGCAGACAGAATTTTTCTCCAGGTTTCGATTTCACATATCTCCTGATTTTTTCTGCAATGAATAAGGCTACTTCATTGATATCACCTTCCAGAGAACTGGTAATGACCTGGGCAGTATAGCCAATTGATTCAGCTTTTTCTTTTGCCATCTGCAAAGCCAGGGAATTTGAGCCGATCACAATATTTGTGGTTCGTTGAAATATCTCATCATACTCCTTCAAGGTTTCCTCTCTTTTCTTTTGGAGTCCTTGCAGGAGAACCTTTAGGAACTGTTTTGGGATTTTATCCTCAATCTGATATTTCTTCAGGATTTCAACAGCATCGGTAAAAGTAGTAGGATCTGGTGCGGATGGACCTGATGCTATTACATCGATTCGGTCCCCAATTACATCGGAAAGAATAAGACTGACGATGGGGGCTGGCCAGACCGCTTTAGAGAGCAATCCTCCTTTAACTTTCGAAAGGTGTTTCCGGATGCAATTCATTTCATTGATAGTTGCTCCGCATTTTAAAAGTATATCGTTCAGTGAAGCGAGGTCATTTAAAGAGCATCCTTCCGGTAAATCAGCCAATAATGAAGATCCGCCCCCTGAAAGAACACAAATGACAAGATCTTCTGCTCCGGCTTTACTTGCAATTTTTAGTATTTTCTTAGTCCCGTCCAATCCATTCTGGTCAGGGACAGGATGCCCTGCTTCCATTACCCTGATATAGCTAAGGGGAACAGCATGATTATATTTTGTCACGATAAAACCGTCTTTTATCCTATTGCCGAGAATAATTTCCAGTTCTTTAGCTATTGATGCACTGGCTTTCCCTGCACCGATAATATAAAGATCTCTGACATTTTCAAGATCAATCGTTTTATCTTTTATGGCTAAGATATTATTAGTGCACATAACCGAACTTCGGATAAGCTGATCAGGCTTCACGCCATTGATTCCTGCCCAAAAAATATCTATAACGGCTTGTTTTGCATCCATGGCTTTATTTTATTGTTTAAAAGTAAAATAAAATTATTAACTGGTAATTTTTATAGGTTCTGATGATTACCAATTATTAATTTCCACAAAAAAACCCTGCAGAATAATCTGCAGGGTAATTAATAATATATATATGTTTTGATCAGGAACTAAATAGTAACGATTTACTTATAAGGTTAACCGTGAGCAATTACTTCTTTATTTTCTGTTCTTCAAACTGCGCATCAATCACTGCAATAGTAACCATATTTACAATGTCGTGGACGGAGCTTTCCAGGTTAAGAATGTGAATTGGTTTGTTCAACCCCATCTGGATCGGTCCAGTGGTTTCACTCATTCCAATCTCCAGCATCATCTTGTAGGATATATTGGCTGAACTAAGGTTGGGGAATATGAGTGTATTCACATTCATTCCATCAATTTTTGAGAAAGGATATTTCTCATGCCTCAATTCACGGTCCAGGGCTATATTCACCTGCATTTCCCCATCAATCAGAATTTCGGGATTATTTTCATGCAGGTAACTGATGGCTTCACGAACCATGGCAGGACTTCCAACACTACGTTCACCGAAAGTAGAATAAGAAAGCATTGCCATTACGGGGGTGGTATTGAAAAGCTTAACCGTTTCATAGGTTAATTTGGCAATATCGATCAGAGTCTCTTTGGATGGATGGTTGTTAACCATGGTATCTGCAAAGAAGAAGGTCCCCAGTTTGGAGGTAACGATATTGACACCTGCAATATGATTTAATCCTTCGCGCATCCCAACGATTTCGATGGCAGGTTTAATAGCATCGGTATATTTGGTGATAACCCCGGTAATGCAGGCATCGGCCTCGCCGGCTTCTACCATCGTCATTCCAAAATAATTGCGGTCAAACATTCTTTCGTATGCTTCATCGAATGTCATTCCTTCCCGCTGATGTTTTGCATGAAGTATTCCGGCATATTTTACACGACGGTCGTGTTCACGGTCGTGACGAATGTTGATGATTTCAACTCCGTCAAATTTGATTCCATTTTCCTTTAAAATACGATCGATCCGTTCTTCGTTACCCAACAATATCGGGATACAAATTCCTTCAGTCCTGGCAATTTGGGCTGCTTTGAGCATTTTAACATCGTTTGCCTCGGCAAATACAACCCGTTTTGGACATTCTTTGGCTTTTTCATTCAGCCCCCTGATAAGTTTGTTATCAAGGCCCATTCTCTGTCGCAGGTTATCTGAATACTCGTCCCAGTTTTCAATAGGTTTACGGGCAACTCCACTTTCCATTGCAGCTTTAGCAACCGCAGGGGCTACAGAAATTAATAATCTTGGGTCGAGAGGTTTAGGAATAATGTACTCCCGTCCAAAACTCATGTGTTTAGATTCATATGCTGAAGTAACAACTTCAGGTACAGGAGCTTTTGCCAGTTTAGCAATGGCATGTACAGCGGCTACCTTCATCTCTTCGTTGATGGTAGTGGAGCGAACGTCAAGAGCTCCCCGGAATATGTATGGAAAACCAAGAACATTGTTGACCTGATTGGGATGGTCACTACGTCCTGTTGCAAAAATGATGTCGTTCCGAGAGGTTATCGCTTCGTCATAAGAGATTTCCGGATTTGGGTTGGCAAGTGCGAAGACGATTGGATCTTTAGCCATACTCTGGATCATTTTCTGAGTAAGTACCCCTGCAACAGAAAGTCCCAGAAATACGTCAGCATCTTTGAGAGCCTCTTCAAGAGTATCGCATGGAAGAGTTGTAGCGAACGGAAGCTTACGGCTGTTCAGATCTTTCCGACGAACAGAAATAACTCCTTTACTGTCAGCCATGACAACGTTCTTCGGATTAGCTCCCAATTTGATGTAAAGATTGGCACAGGCAATAGCAGCTGCTCCAGCACCATTCACTACAATCCGAACGTCTTTAATGTCCTTATTGACAAGTTCAAGGGCATTTATCAGGGCTGCTCCTGAGATAATTGCAGTTCCGTGCTGATCGTCATGCATGATCGGAATGTCAAGAACCTGTTTAAGTTTTTCTTCAATTGCAAAACATTCAGGAGCTTTGATGTCTTCAAGATTGATACCACCAAATGTCCCGGCAATTGATTTTACAACTTCAACAAATTTATCCGGATCCTTTTCATTCACTTCAATATCAAAAACGTCGATGTCAGCAAATATTTTAAAAAGCAAACCTTTCCCTTCCATTACAGGTTTTCCTGCCAAGGCACCGATATCACCTAAACCTAATACTGCTGTACCATTAGAGATTACCGCGACCAGATTCCCTTTGGCAGTATAATCATAAGCATGTTGTGGTTCCTTTTCTATTTCAAGACAAGGAATGGCTACTCCAGGTGAGTAAGCCAATGACAGATCACGCTGAGTGCTATGTGGTTTTGTGGGTATTACCTGTATCTTTCCAGGCCGGCCGTTTTTATGATAATTTAAAGCATCGGCACGTTTTGAACTTTCCATGTAGTGATTGTAATAAATTTGAGGTTATTATAACTGTATTTAAAAATATTTCCCTTAATTTCTAAAAAAAATTTGAGCAAAGTTAGATTTTATTTTCAATCTAAAAGTTGAACCGTTTCGTTTTTAAGAAACTTAAGATTTCGATAATATTCCATTATGTTCCTTGTTATTTTTCAGTTTACCTTTGTTCAAATTGCCGATTGCCCTGTATTTATTCATTTTATTTTTTGTATTAATTAATTGTTTTTCTTGAAAGAATTAATTGTTTTTATTATTATTTTTGAGAAGTATTAACATAAATCATTTTAGTTATGGCAAAAGATAAAGGACCAGTCAAAGATCATAACAAAAAAGAGCCTCAGAAGAGTCTTAAAGAAAAAAGAGCTGAAAAAAAAGCTAAACAAGAGGCTAAAAGCAAGATTTAAGTGAAAACCTGGCAGTAGCAGTGGCAATAGACCTATTTTACTTTTTATCTTAAACTGCCACTGCAACTGCCATAATTAACCAATAACCAATTTCCGATACCTTTATTACTAAAATATCATTGTTGTACCCATATATGGGGTTGTAACCAGTGAATAACTGATTGAATCTAAAGATGTCTCGTTACTATCCCCAAAGTTGAGGATTAGTTGAATAACCAAATAATGAGTTGAAACAGTCTAATTGAAGAAAAATGGAAGCACAGAAAGTCGACTATTTTATCATGTCAAATTCAAAGTATTTTGAAAGTTATCATCTAAGCGTTATCCGTGACAGACTTTTAGCGATGGATGATTCAAAATGGGGATTGATCACTACTTTACACTTTAAAGACCCAACTTTACTTTTGATTGTTTCAATATTAATCGGGACTCTGGGAATAGATCGTTTTCTTATTGGCGATATAGGCCTTGGTATTGGTAAGCTATTAACGTGCGGTGGATTAGGAATATGGTATATCATTGATTTGTTCTTAATTCAGCAGGCAACACGTGAGAAAAATATGCAACAGATGCAGCAGTTACTCATGATGTAAAATGAACAAAAACCAGTTATATGCCTTGCTGTCAGTAGCTTGTATAACTGGATACGCATGGCTTGGTTTTTCCTATTTCACGGATGGACCAAGCCATGTTGGTGCAGAGATGTGTTTGTTTAAACAACTTACAAACATTCCCTGTCCATCCTGCGGTTCAACAAGAGCTGTATTATCACTGTTACAGGGGAATTTTCTTAATGCTTTTCTCTTTAATCCTTTCGGTTACATCATTTTTCTGATACTCCTGATTGTTCCTTTTTGGATTATATTTGATGTGATCACGACAAAAGCCACGTTATATCGTTTCTACCGAAATTCAGAAAGTCTAATCAAACAAAAATTAATTGCTATTCCCCTAATCTTTATTGTAATTCTGAACTGGATATGGAATATCGGGAAAGGATTGTAAAAAGAAATGCGCCGGCTTAAAGGATGAAATTATACGGTAGGTTATTCAGGAATGTCTTTTTCTGCTGGTTTTCTCTGCAATCCAGTCATACACTAAAAAAGTACAGACAAAATAGGGGAATATTGCATATAAAGTATCACTGGCCGAGTGTGATTCTCTGTCTTGAGATATGAATACATTAAAGCAAAACAGAACGGCTATCAGCAATATCACTGACCCTTGAATTGTAACCGGAAGATAAAACCAGCCATAACGCCTAAACCAATTTTTTTCCATTTCTGTAAATATTTAATTCCTTAAACAGAAATAATATTAAACAAATTGCATCTTAAACGGTTCAATAGATTCTTTAATTTCAAAAATGTCATGCTATAGGGTATTTGAAGACATCTGAACTTTGTATTAACTGAAGTTTGATCCAAACGAAGATTTAAAACTATAAATGCATCGCTTAATGTACATCATTTAAAATATTACTGTGTTGAATATTAATATTTTGCATTGAAACATTGCACCCCCTAACGCATAGCTGTCGCATAATTGAATCGGATATAATAATTATGCGTTATCTTTGGCCATTCCTGTAAACAAAAGTCTGTCAAAGGTTTATATTTAATTGTGCAGTACCAATAACATTAAAACTTTTACCGGTAACTTATTTTTGGTGAATACCTCCGGTAACAGAAATTGAAGGTAAAACTTCATAACGACTCATAGCGTGTCATAACGTGTCAAATGCATAAATGTTTAGATTATCAAAATCATTCTTTTTACTTTTAGGTCAGCGCTGGATCAACGCACCCAAAGCGTAAGCTTTGGGTAGTACCTTCTCCGTACCAACCTCGTACCAAGTCCGGTAAAAGGCTTACCGGATGGAAGCGAAGAAATGGCATCTTTGTTCTTAGGGTAAAGTCAAAGAAACAGGGAAAATGTGTGGGGCATGAAGTGTAAACAAAACCTTGTTATTTTTAATTCAAATATTTTTTGTAAATCTTACGTCAAACTCACGTTATATAAATATCCATTCTCAATAAACCCTACGAAATACGGTTAAAAATCAGAATGTCTGTTAATCAATAGTTTTGAATATAAGCGTTTAAATTGTTATATTTGTACAATTTATGACATTTTATGATATTGCAGTTTTTGCTTGTGTTCGCGCTGGTCTTTATGAATGGATTCTTTGTTGCTGCTGAATTCGCAATCGTAAAGGTAAGATACTCACAAATACAACTCAGGGCTGAGAAAGGCAGTAAAATAGCCCAAAAAACAGAACAAATTATTAATCATCTGGATACTTATTTGTCAGCAACTCAACTTGGCATTACGCTGGCAAGTCTTGGTTTAGGTTGGATTGGAGAACCGGTGGTCGCAAAAATCATTTCTTTGATAGTCTTAGGCCTTCATATTCAGATACCCGAGGAGACTATTCATTCTATTTCACTCCCTTTAGGATTTCTTCTCATTACCACCTTGCATATTGTATTTGGAGAGCTTGCTCCCAAATCCCTGGCAATTCGTAAATCAGAGTCTACTGCTTTGGTTATATCATACCCCATGTATTTATTTTTTGTGGTATTCCGTCCCTTCATCTGGTTCATGAATTCATTATCCAATCTGGTATTACAAATCATCGGGATTCAGCCTTTGGGTAAACGTGATATACACAGCGCTGAGGAATTGAGATTGTTGGTAAAGCAAAGCAAGGAAGGAGGAGCCATACAGGCAGAAAATTATGAAATCATAAAAAATGCTTTCGATTTTACCGATCACACCGCCAAACAGATCATGGTCCCTCGACATCAAATCTTTGCCTTCGATATTGAATTATCAAAAAAGGAACTGATTGAGAAGATGCTCGAAAGTGGATATTCAAGAATTCCGGCATTCCAAACCTCTCTGGACAATATCATCGGGATTGTGTATGCGAAAGATGTGTTCAGAGAACAAAACAGAAATCCAGGTTTTAATGTAAAAGATCTTATTCACCCGGTATTGTATGTTTACGAGACAAAAAGGATCAGCGAGATTCTGACACAATTTCAGAAGCAGCATCTGCACATGGCTGTAATTATCGATGAATATGGCGGTACCCAGGGAATCATCACTTTGGAGGATATCCTCGAGGAATTGGTTGGCGAAATTCAGGATGAAGATGACGAAGAAAAAGTAATCGTGGAGAAAAAGGAAGATAGTACCTATGTTGTTCAGGCAACCCAACCATTAATTGATGTTAACGATTATTTGCCTCATCCATTTTCAATTAATGATAACTATACTACTCTTTCAGGTTTATTACTGTTCCATTTTAACAGGATACCCAAACTAAATGAAAAAATAATCGTTGAGAATTATGAAATAACCATCTCGAAAATTCAGAGACGCTCCATTCAAACTGCGATATTAAAAGAAATTGTCAGTGAGCACCAGGAAACCAATCCAAACCACGACAAGTGATGCTTTTTTTTCATTTCAGAGGATTGCCAGAATGAAAAAAGTTTATTTTACGAGTGTTAAATGATTAGTTAGTACCAGAATCTGTTTCATTCTTTTCCTCCTCCTCCTCATCATCATCTTCTTCTTGTTCTGGTTCAGGAGGGTAGGGTTTAACAGTCTTTCCGTATAGAAGGGCTATGCCAAAACCAGCAACACCACCCCACAAATGAGATTCCCAGGAAATTTCTGGTTTTATTGGAAATATGCCCCAGAACAGATAGCCGCGCGACTGAAAACTAAAGGGCCATTTATGACTATTAAAAAGGGTCTTCTGGGTCATAATTGTTCTATCCTGTATAGCATTCTATAAGGGAAAAACAAAGTCCTAGTAAATATCCAATTATGAAACCAATTAAATTTAATAAACTTCATTCTTATATTAGAGCTAAAAAAGTGGACCCCTTAAACGCGGAAACCTTGAATTTCGCTAATGGCACCGTATGACAAAGTGGAACTAAGTATCATTAAAAACCCTGTAAACCGACGGTTATGTTACGTGAAAAATAAGAGTGGAAGAGTAATAAAAAGAAAATGTCTTTCCGAAGCATATTTAAAAGTAAACGCTAGATAGAGGAAAGTCCCAAAGAAAAACAGATACAACCTGGGTCCTGCACTTCGAATGTGTAGCTCGGTCGCCCCTAATAGTACCCGAACGCGTAGTAAGAAAAAAAAAATCGCGTAAAATTCGGGCATTGCAAGGCAAATACTGTTAAAGTAACAAACAATCGGAAAAATATAC
>JGI20225J20221_1002059_pt1 | contig 16828 bp, 11 predicted proteins | sample BioMet4_FD_20221 | JGI IMG/M metagenome (IMG submission 20221) | reverse complement strand
GCTTTTTCCGTCCCAGAAGACAAGCTTATAGCATGATTCATTGATAATGAATTATTAAATAATACATCGAACCAATCCGTATTACGATATTCCGCTTCACGTAAGTATCCGTTCATCGCTTCAGGTGTATTCGACAAACCAAATTTCCCACTAGTAGCATCATATAAATTCATCAAATGATACATTTTGCCATAAACGCCACTATTGGCAGCACGGTAGCTCCGTTCAAGAGATAAGTCTCCATCATTATACATTTCTTTATAGATACCCATCTGCTCCTGAGAATTCATTATATTGAACTGCCGATAACTAGGTTTAAGCCGCATGGTNAACTCTCCCGTATAGCTTATACTATTACTACCAGCCTTGCCTTTTTTTGTAGTAACAACGATAACACCGGCCATAGCACGAGCACCATAAATAGATGTTGCAGAACCATCTTTCAGTATCTGAAAACTTTCAATATCATCAGCATTCAAACCAGCAATAGCAGAACTAATTAGGGTAACAGCATCGCCAGATGATAGATCATCCGCGCTGACTTCAGTTACATCTTCCATAATAACGCCATCGACAACCCACAGAGGTTTAGAACTACCATAGATAGATGTGGCACCCCGAACACGAATTTTAGGAGCGGTACCGAATGTACCAGACACGTTTTGAACAGAAACACCAGCAGCTCGACCTTCGAGAGCGCGACTGACATCAGCCACACCATCTAGACGAGCTTTGTCTCCAGCTACTTTTGAAGTAGAACCGGTAAACAATCTTTTATCCATCTTCTGCATACCAGTAACAACAACCTCTTGAAGCATTTTAGAATCAGGTTCCAGCACAATTCTAATTACTCCAGACTTAATCGCAACTTCTTGAGGTTGCATACCAACATAGGTAACAACTAATGTCTTTGCAGAATTAGGTACTCCAGAAATACTAAATTTCCCATCCACATCAGTAATCCGACCGAGTTTGGTACCTTTTACCGAGATAGATGCTCCTACAACAGGCTGATTATCCTCAGAGGATATCACAACACCTGTAACAGTTTTAGAAGTTTGAGCAATTGCCATAGAGACGACGGTCAAAAGGCATGTCACAAAAAACAACATTTTTTTTCTCATAAACTCTCTCTCTTAAATTAAACGATTGTTGAATATCTAAAAATATATCCAAATTTAATTATTATTATCAAATCTCCTAGTTATTACATTGACGATTTTCAGTAATTTATCATTTTGTTATTAAATTTGCTAAAAACAGATTGATATTATATATTTTCACTTACATAAAACATGTAATATGGTCGTTTAATATACTAAACAAATATCATATATAAACAATAAAAATCTTTGAGTAAGAATAACCACCAAAAATCTACTTAATCATACTATAAAACAAAGATTCAAACTTCTATATTAACATATTTTTAGAATAAAAGAATTTTTCACAGGCTTTAGGGTTTTCAAAACACTGAATTCATCCCACAACATATAAAAAGACGAAATTATTATATTATTATCAAGAAGATATAAAGAGGCCTTTTTTTCGGTATAATGTTACTATACCATTGAGATGCAAATAAAATCAACTTTTAGCGAATATTCCGGAGAACTATGAAATATTATTATACTTGTTCATATATAATTTCATTGAGTTCCTATGCTTGTAGTTATAGCAAATTCATGTATTTACAAAAAGGATATTCATAAGTTCAAATTATTAACCAGCATTAAGTAATTTTCATAGTCGTCTTATTTATTAATGCATAATTAATTATTAATCATCATGTTACGAAATAGACAATTCAATATTGTTAATAGACTTATTGTCCTAAATGTAATAACTAGGAGATTTGATAATAATGATTAATTTTGGATATATTTTTAGATATTCAACAATCGTTTAATTTAAGAGAGAGAGTTTATGAGAAAAAAATTGTTGTTATTTGTGCTATGCCTTATTGTGGGCATAGGTTTGGCGATAGCTCAAAATCCCCGAAAGATCACAGGTGTAGTGATTTCTAGNGAGGANAATCAGCCAATCGTAGGTGCATCTGTAGTTCCAACAAACTACAAGACAGGTGCAATAACTAATGCGAATGGTGAATTCGCACTACTCGTTCCTAACAGTGTAAAGACCATTACCATTTCTTATATTGGTATGCAGTCTAAAACAGTGCAAGTCCGTTCCGGCAGAATATCTGTCACCTTAGACCCCGAATCAAAACAGCTAAATGAAGTCATTGTCGTAGCTTATGGTACGGCGAAGAAATCTGCATTTACAGGTTCTGCCGCTGTAGTCAACTCCGACGAGATTTCCAAACACATTACTACGAATGTAGCAGATGTTTTGGTAGGTTCTGTAGCCGGTTTACAAATGCGTGGTGGTTCAGGGCAGCCAGGAGCCGGGAGCGGTTCCATCAACATTCGTGGTATCGCCTCAATGTATGCGGGCACTGATCCATTGATCATTGTTGATGGTGCTCCTTATCCCGCAAGTCTTTCCAATATTCCTCCTAGCGATATCGAATCGGTATCTGTATTGAAGGATGCAGCTTCTGCCGCACTCTATGGAGCTCGTGGTGCAGCAGGTGTTATCATCATCACAACGAAGAAAGGGAAAACCCAGAATGCAGTAATCAACGTAGACATGAAATGGGGGGCTAATTCTCGCTCAGTGCAAGATTATGACGTTATTAAAAATCCCGGAGCCTATTATGAAGCCTACTACAATCAAGTGAATAATTTTTATTATTATGGTCAAGGTTATTCTGCAACCAATGCAAATGCGGCAGCAAATACAAAAATGTTGTCCGATTTAGCTTACAATGTTTATACCGTACCAACTGGAGAACAACTTATTGGTTTAGACGGTAAATTGAATCCGAATGCAACATTGGGCCGTAAATATACTTACAACGGAACTCAATACTATATGCAACCGGACAACTGGACAGATATGGCATATAAGAATGCTCTTCGTCAAGAATATAACGTAAGTGTAAACGGCGGTTCCGATCGTGCTTCTTATTACACGAGTCTTAGCTATTTAAAGGAAGATGGTATCATTGACTTTTCTGATTATAACCGTATAAGCGCTCGCATCAAAGCCGACTATCAAGCTAAAAAATGGTTGAAAGTAGGCGCTAATATCGGATATATTCATTCGAAGCAGAATTCAAATCCAAACATGGACACGTCACTAGGTTCGAGTAACTTGATGTATTATACTACTACAATGGCACCTATTTACCCTGCTTATGTAAGAATGGTAGACGCTGACGGTAATATTATTATCAAAAAAGATAGCTACGGAAACGAAGCTTACGACTACGGTGTGGCTTCAACAGGGTATGGAGTGACTCGTCCTTTTATGGCAACTGGTAACCCTTTAGGTTCAAACCGCTACAACAAAGTAGTTTCTAAAGGGGATCAAATAAATGGTACATTCACAGCTGATGCAAACATCACCGACTATTTGAAATTCAACGCAACAAGTACTGTAATTTGGGGATTGACAAATTTCTCTGATTATGAGAATCCTTTTTATGGCTCGAAAGTTGGTGTAAACGGACAATTAACCAAAAGCGACACTAATGCATTACGTACAAATAATCTTCAGACATTGACATTCCTCAAGGGTTTTGGCAAACATAACGTGAATATAATGTTAGGTCACGAATATTATAATACGACAACTAGATACCTCGCAGCTGTCGCAACTGGTGGATTTTCACCAGACATTAAAGAAATTGATGCTTTTGCAAAGAAACTTGATAGCAGTTCTTACACAACCGAATACAATGTAGAAGGTTTCTTTGGAAGCGCACAATATAACTACGATGATAAATATTTTGCCTCTGCTTCTTATCGCCGTGATGCTTCTTCGCGTTTTGAGAAGAAACACCGTTGGGGTAATTTTTGGTCGATCGGTGGTGCTTGGTTACTTTCAAAAGAAAAGTTCATGGACAATTATAAATGGATTGACTTACTAAAATTGAAAGCTTCTGTAGGCCAGCAGGGTAATGATAATATAGGCAACTATGCTTATATAGACACTTATACAATAGCCAAGTCTTCAGACACAGTAATGTCTCCAACTTTTGCTCGCATGGGTAATCCTGAAATCACATGGGAAACTACTACCAACTTTAATTTTGGTGTCGAATTCAGTTTCTTTAAAGGACGTTTGTCTGGCAATGTCGATTTGTACACCAAAAAAACGACAGACCTATTGTTTTGGCTCTCTATTCCGGAATCCGCAGGTTCACGTGGTTACTACGGTAACATAGGTGATATGCGTAACACTGGCGTTGAAGTTAATCTTTTGGGTGACATTATTCACACAAAAGATTGGGATTGGACAGTTACAGCTAATTTTTCTCATAACAAGACAAAGATTCTTAAATTACCAAAATCAAAAATTGCCGATAATGGAGGTTTTTCTGAATCAAATACCCCTCGCACATACCAAAATTGGTATAAAGAAGGCGGAGAATTATATAATGCTTTTATGCCGAAATTCGCCGGTTTAAATGAAAAAGGAGAAGCTACCTATTGGGTCGACGAGAGTCTAAAAGGTGCGACAAATAAACCTGGCACAAATTACTCCAGTACTACAACCAATCCTAACAATGCATCTAAATATGAACTTGGTTCAGTACTTCCAAAAGTATTTGGTGGCTTTTCTACAAGCTTAAGTTACAAAGGTTTTGATGCATCTGTGACATTTGATTTCCAAATTGGTGGAAAAATCTATGATATTCGTTATGCTTCTTTGATGTCTCCAAGTCAAACAGCCTCAGATGCAGGACAGGCCATCCACAAAGACTATGCAAAGGCATGGACTCCTAATAATACATCTAGTAATATTCCACGTTGGCAATATGGCGACCAATATGCGACAGCTAAATCAGACCGCTTCATGACCAATGCCAGTTATTTGAACTTCCAATCTTTTAGCATAGGGTATACATTTCCGAAAAATTTGATCCCATACATATCAAAACTTCGTATTTATGTAGCAGGCGAAAATTTAGGATTTATTTCTGCCCGCAAAGGTTTGGATCCACGTTATTCTTATGATGGAAATACATCAGTAGCTACTTATTCTCCGGTACGTAATATCTCCGGTGGTGTTCAATTAACATTCTAACTAAAAAAAGGAATAAATAATATGAAAAAGATATTAACAATCATTTCTTTAACTTTTTTTATCCTTATGGGTGTAACAAGTTGTATGCAAGAAATAGAGCCACAATCGACAACTGTAACAAAAGATCAAGCTGCAAATGCTCCGGGTGCCTACAACAACTTCGTGAAAGCTATTACATCATCATTATGTGGACAATTTACTTATGGCAATAGCAGTTCTAATGTTTGGGATTTTGGTTATCCCTCATTCTATCTACAGCGTGATGTTATGGGGCAAGATATAGCACTTGGTAACAGTGGTTCTTGGTTCGGCACATGGTACACCTGTGGAACAGGACTTGGACCTCAGTATGCAGTCTGCCAAATACCCTGGACATATTACTATGGATGGATAAAAAATTGCAATACTGTAATATCGCTTGCAGGGGACACACCTAGTGAAGATAAAATCTCGGGAGCAGGTATCGCTTATGCCATGCGCGCTATGTTTTATATGGATTTAGCTAGAATGTTTGCACAAAAGACCTATGCTTTAGATAAAAATGCAGAAACGGTACCCATTGTAACAGAATCGACTTCAGGTAATGACTTGGCTCATAACGCTCGAGCTACTAACGAAAAAATGTGGGCATTTATCCTATCGGATCTTGACAAAGCTGAAAAATACATTGCCAATTATACAAGAACTGATCAATATACACCAGACCTTTCGGTCGTATATGGATTGAAAGCTCGTGCATATCTCACTATGGAGGACTGGAAAAATGCACAAGACTATGCAAAGAGAGCTCAAAGCGGATATACGATGATGGATCAAGCGACATATACAAGCAGAACTGATGGATTCAACACGCCGAATTCATCTTGGATGTTCGCATTAAAATACAAAGAAGAAGATCCTAACATCAGAGATAACGATGGAGACTCTTCTTGGGGATCAATGATGTGTCTTGAAATCAATCCAGATGTATCAGGTTGCGGTTACGCATCTAATTATGGCTATCCAATGCTTATTGACCGTCATTTATATGAAACAATTCCATCTACAGATTTTCGTAAAAATTGTTTCGTAGATTTCGCAATAGACAATTTACCTACTAAAGATGCTAAAGTTGAAGCCTTAAAGGCTTATTCAGATTATCCCGCATGGGTATATAAAACAGGAGTAGAAGCTGGCCCTTACAAAGCCGTAGGAGGGCTACCATTGAAATTCCGTGTAATAGGAGGTAGTGCCGGGCACGACAACCAGCACATAGGTTTCGCCGTTTCTGTTCCAATGATGCGAATAGAAGAAATGAAATTAATAGAAGCAGAAGCTGCTGGTATGCAAAACGAAACCACAGGTATTCAATTGCTTACAGATTTTGCTAAAACAAGAGATGCAGCGTATGTTTATGGCTCACATAATGAAGCCTACGGAAACACCTCAACATCTAAGTTCCAGAATGAAATATTATGGCAACGTCGTATTGAATTATGGGGAGAAGGTTTTGCCACATTCGACATCAAACGTCTGAACAAGGGAATAATTCGAAGTTATGCCAATACAAATCATCTAGAATCTTATCAATGGAATACAACGGCACCAGCAGATTGGATGAACCTCTGTATTGTCCAGACTGAGACCAACTATAATTATTCTTGTACAAACAATCCTACACCAATCAAGCCTGTAAAAGACTCTGATCCTTTTGTTTGGTAATAGAAAATAACAAAATAAAGATCGTTAATATGAAAAAGTATATATATAATTTGTTTATGCTTGTTTTCGCTATAGCGGCAATCTCGTCGTGCAAAGTAGACGAAGGCACTGATCCAGGTAATGATTCACAACCAGTAGCAACCATTTACAAATTTAAAGCAGAGAATCCATACGATGTTGATGCAGATGTAAAAATACGAGTTGCTGCTAATAGCGCAACTGCAGAAGCATATATCTTTGCCGAAAAGACAACAGATAAAACGACGAGACTGGCATCGTTAGGTAAAGATGGCTATATGGATTATGTAGTTACAAAAGGTGTAAAACTTGATAAAATTGCGGGAAATTCTATTCAAGATTATACCGTTACAAGTATGAATGGTGATTACACAATCACTGTAGTAGCAAAAAATGGAGATCGAAAAATGTCAGCAGAAACAATTTTCACAGGAGTTATGTGGAATACGCTTGCAACTGGTACATATACGTTTTGTACAAAATCAGCACCTCTTTTTGGAGCAACTATAGAAACCTCTTTACAAGTAAACGCATCTTCTGCAACGACATACCGTCTAAAGAACCTCTATGGTGACGGTGAGCATTTGGTATTTACATCAATAGACAAACAAGGAGAAGACGCAACTGGCAAATTCACCTATCTACGTGTGGCAACCCAAAGTACAGGTGTGCCATATGGAACATATGGAGCAATTTCTGTAAGAGATGTAGCCACCTGGCAAGGGAGTGATGATTATTTGAAAAATGGAATGTATATAGGGGGATATAATGTTAAACTATGGGTACAATATTATGTTTCAGCTGGCAATCTAGGGTACGGTTATGAATACTTTACAGCCAAATAACTATTAAGAATAAGTTATATAAAGAAATCAAAAGTGGAGATACAGATAAACACATAGACACTCCACTTTTGATTATTTAAACCATCACTTTAAATAAATAGCTCATTAACCTTTAGTGATTTGAAAAGCATTGCGACGATTGACTTAAAGTCATTCTGACCATGAAGGCATTTCTCTCTCTTAGCTCTGTTGAGTCAATCCTTGTGCCCCGCTAGTGAATTGTAGAAGTTCACCAGACGGGGTTTATCATATAGATACGACTCAACGCCGTCTCATGGACGCCATTATCAGCTAAAAGCCATACAGCAAACTAAATATTGCATAGACTACAATAAACTTGTAATACGAACAACACTAAAAGGATGAATAATACCCCCAATAAAAATTAATCCTTTTATTTTGCTAGACGCTCTGAGTTGCAGTATCTTTGCAGCAACTAAAATAAATAAAATAAGGCATGAAAAAATTAAGATTTTTTACTATTGTCGCTATATGCACAATGAATCTTGGACTGGCAGGACAAGCTTCTGCCCAATCGTTACTGGATAACATTAAGAAAACAGCAACTCAAGTCACTCAGAAATCAATGCAAGGTTCGTCGATCTCAAAGATGTTGGACGGTGTTATAGGTTCGTCCAGCTTATCAGAAAAGGATCTGATCGGGACGTGGAAATATGTTGGTTCTAATTGTGCTTTCTCAAGTCAGAATATGCTTGCCAAGGCTGGAGGCGAAATGGCTGCCCAAAAGATAGAGAGCAACCTGAATCCTATTTATAAGAAAGCAGGGTTGAGTACCGCAAATACTTATTTCACACTAAGTAGCGATAAAAAATTTTCAGCAAAAATAGCAGGAAAAAGTATAACCGGCTCGTATTCTTTTGATGCTAAAAACAATAAGATAACATTTCAAGCTCCGTTATTGCGCTCCACATGCTATGTAACAAAATCAGGATCGAACTTAAACTTCCTTTTCGATTCCACCAAGTTACTTAGCTTGTTACANNCNGTTTCGACCGTCAGCAACAATNCCACCTTACAAACGCTAGGTACACTCTCCAAGAATTACGATGGAGCCAAAATGGGATTCGCTCTGAGAAAATAAAAGAAGTCCGTCAAATCTATTCCAAACTCTTCTTTAGCGCAAAGATAAATTCCAAACCGCCGCCATCACGAGTTCGAGCAACTATAGCGCCGCCATGAAAAATGACGGCGTTTTTCACAATAGAAAGTCCCAATCCTGTACCGCCAAGTTTACGGCTACGACCTTTGTCTATACGATAAAAGCGTTCAAAAATACGAGGCAAATGAATCTCCTCCACTCCTATTCCATTGTCGGCAAAGGAGAATACATAACGTTCTTCNCTCATTTCTATCAATTTCACGTAAATATGATCACAACCGGAATAGGCTATCGCATTGTCGAGCAGATTACGGAAAACAGACTGCAGCAAAGATTGATTACCCATCATATTCAGATGAGGAGGCAAAATCAAACTGACACCAATATTTTTCTCCTTCAATTGAGGCATCATATCATCAAATACCTCTTGGATAATATCNTTAAGGCAAACTTTCTCTTTACCTATTATATTACCTGCTTCATCAAGCCGGGTAATAGTAGAAACATCGCCCAGTAGATGAGACATTCTGATCACTTGAGCATAACATTTTTCCACAAATTCAAACTTCTTTTTCTCGTCCAAATTGGGATTATTGATGATGGTCTCGAGATAGCCTTCAATACTGCTTACCGGAGTTTTCAATTCGTGGTTGATATTCTGAGTAAGCTGACGTTTNATACGAATCTGCTCCTGTTCCTGATGCAACACCATATTGTGTTCGTTTACGAGCGCATCTTTAGCTTGACGGAGTTGAATATAAAGGCGTACAATAGCATTAGATACTTCGCCCAATTCGTCTTTCATGAAAGGTTCAATATTTTCGATAGCCTCTCCCCGCTCCGCTTTCGCCGCAAATTCTCTCAGATGTCTGATATTATGCCCCAACCGATGCGTCATAGCGTAGCTCAGCACCGAAATAATCAAGGCACAGACNAGCATGAACCAAATAAAATTCCAATCTACTTTGAGTACGTCTACAAGCGTAACAGAGTACGGCAAAGCAGAACGGACAATAAGTGTATCAATACGAATGGCATTATAAAAACAATCTGATTTGAACGTCGTCGAATAGCGATTCACCGTAAAACCCTGACCATAGAGTATGGCCTGCCTCACTTCGGGACGAGTAGCATGATTCTGCATCAACTCTGCTCGAAACTTAGAATCGTAAAGCACTTTCCCTTTCAGATTAATAATAGTGATACGAAGGTTTTCCAAATCGCCTTTGGCATGCGCCTCAACAAAGTTCGCAAGATTTCCGTTTGCACGATAGATATTATAGCCTTGCAAATTTACTATTTGAAGACGTTCGTTGAGCCGTTCTAGCTTGTTCGCCCTCTCCTTATTGTATTCGAACATCACGAAGCAAATAAGATATGCAGACGAAAAAGTAATCAGATAATAAAACAGCCGACGATGAAAAGGTATTTTATACGTCGAAGCCATAACCATATCCTAAACGGGTTACTATATATTTGCCATAATCTCCTATCTTCTTACGAAGCCTGGTAATATTCACATCAATTGTGCGATCCAGAACAATGACTTCATCTTTCCATACCCGTTTCAATATTTCTTCTCGCGTAAAAATGCGTCCTTTATGTTGCAAAAACATCACCAGCAATTCCATTTCTGTTTTCGTCAGTTTCAGTTCCTCGCCATCGAGCGTACAATTTTTCTTATCCGTATCAATGGCCAACGTCCCAAAAGTCAACACTGTAGCGACATTGNTCTCCCCCTTCTTAGAACGGCGAAGCACACTCTTGACGCGTGCAACGACTTCACGAATAGCAAAAGGTTTGGCAATATAGTCATCGGCCCCAAGATTCAGTCCATAGACCATATCATCTTCAGCATCTTTGGCGGTAATAAAAATAATAGGAATACCCGCCAATTTCTCATCTTGCTTCATGATCTGAGCCATCTTTACTCCACTTACAGCCCCCATCATGATATCAAGCAAGACCAACGAATATTCTTCCAAAGGCATTTTCAGAGCCTGTTCGGCACTATAGGCAACATTGACATCAAATCCTTCCGTCTCTAAATTGAATTGGAGAATCTCACATAGAGACTCTTCGTCGTCAACTACTAAAATTTTTGCTTTTTCCATCAGAAGATATTTTTATTAATACGACAAAAATACATTCATTCTCTCATATCCGAAATAGTTTAATAAAGAATTAACATGATTGTAACATTTAATATTTCTTTATCACAGGCAATGGCGCTTTTTTAAGCGACACATAGGGCAACGTACGCAGATAGTCAGTAAACAAATCGGCAGTCGTACCTACCGTATCTAGCGGATGACTAAAAAGCGAAGCATCATAGCCGTCGCTGCCATCTGCAACATAATTGTCGAGAACGACGATACATTCGTCCGTATCCCCAATTTCTTTACCATGATACCATACACCGTCCACTCCATTCTGTTTGTTCAGATGAATCGCAATATCCGACGTCTGCATATAATAAGGTAGCCTACATCGACCGTCCGTAAGCAGTTTTTTAAACATAGAGCCCGTAAAACGATAAGCTACAACTTTGCCCACAAAGGGCAACATATTAAGAGCATGAAGGTACGTTACAGGTCCTTTCTCAAAGACAGACCGAATACCTCCATAATGATTGACCCCTATCACGGGACAAACTACTTCCGGATGTTTCTTGCGATAGGCATATGCATAAGATGCACTGACATAAGCCCCCGGTGCAGTATATTCATGCGGATTGACGTCTGCACTATGTTCCATGAAATCTTTAGAGTATGTCAGTTTATCATTAAATCCATATTTTTGAGCTTCCTTGTCAACTGCCGCTTTNATGATTTCATCCGGTGCAAAGTTCTTAGTCTTCAANGTNTCCNTTCCGATATATGATACATCCCGAATACCCTCATGATTGCGAACTTGAAAATAAAGCACATTCACTCCTGCCGTATAGGCCTCGGCTTGAATCACAGGAATATTGTTTATCTTATCGTAAGCCAACGTATGGGCATGAGCGGCAACGATAGCAGATATACCGGGAACAAAAGGCAACATCTCCACATCTTTATCTTCTATTCGATAGGGGTAGTCCATCGAGATACCGGAATGCATCAGAATAATCACCATATCTATCCGAGCTTCTTTGCGCAAACGCTCCAATTGCCTCTGTACGGCATTTACCGGATCGACAAAATGAATACCACGCATATTGGACGCTTTACTTTTGAGCGGTGTAGTGGTAGTTGTCAGACCGATAAAAGCGATGCGAAAAGCCCGTCCATCGCGCAACGTACGCTCTAGTATGTAGTAAGGCGCAAACCATGGATGATCTTTCGAGACAAAATCGTCTACAATATTTGCCCCAATAAGTGGCACGGTTACCGCCATCGTATCTTTCAAGAAAGGCAGTCCCCAGTCAAACTCATGATTACCCACAGCAGAGACTTCAACCTTCATAGCAGAGAACATTTGTTTCAACAAGTCGGCACGCGTATATTTAGAGAATATATCACCGCTAAAATTATCACCACCACAAACCACAATCGGATTGGGACGAGTATGCTGTATCTTTTTTACCGCGCCCACCAGACAGGCTGCACCTGGTACACCATTGTCGGGAACAAATTTCCCATGAAAATCATTAAAAGAAATAATGCTTATAGTATCCTTTGTCTCTTGGGCAACCATAGAGGTAGCACTCAAAACGAGAGCCACAAGCAACAGCATCGCAGAAATATGAAAACGGTGATATATCATTCTATTACTATATTCAATACATCACAAAGGTAATCCGAAAAAAACGAAAACACAAAAAGTATGGGGACAAAAAGAATAGAGAACCGATATTACACAACTCAATGACATACAACGCCAACTTTGATTTACAAATGATCTTTCCCTAAGAGATCCGTTTACCACAATCTTGGAGCAGGGAGTATTTACTAATACATCAACAAGAACCTGTGATATCAAACAAACACTGCTCCTTTACTTGTGGACGGAAAGGAATGTCAATCACTGGGGAAGTTCCCGCACAAATAGACTCCGCTTCTTTCAATGATCTCACACAACATTCGAAATAAACAGAACTATGCTCCTCTATAATATCTGGGAAAGTACTGGTCTATAAAGTAGAACCAGATGCCCGAGTAGTTACGAAAAGCCCTCAAATGTTAAACATTATTTATTCATAGCAAGTTTTTATGTTGTAAAACATATAAATGAAAGAAAGTCCTTATCTTTGCAGCGTAATAAAAAGATATAAGATAACAGAATCTCCAAAACGTGGAGATATTAAAAAAGGAGAAAAACGATTATGAGAAAAATTATGAATGACGAAATTAAGATGTTGCAATACCGTATTCAACGCTTTCAAGCAATGGGCAACGGTGTAATGTGCCAAACATTAAAAGGTCAATTGAAAAAGCTGCTCGAAGAGCAAGCTTAATTCTGAAAACAACAAAAATTAAATATAATAACAGAACCACATTTCCGGTTCTGTTTTTTTATTGCCATAACCCAAACAGTTAATGTCCATATGTTTTGAAAAGAACTTAAGGACATCAACAATATTACTATCTATGCTTAGCTTCCTCCCCTAGATTTTACTGGTGAGCCAATATTAGGTCCTTATGATTTGCTACGATGTATTTACGTCTTGTCCTGATCGGTTTACATTCGAGCGGTGAGACAGTAGCAAAGACTATAACTGATTACTTTTTTTAATAAACGGAAACCACGCCCAGAAGGTTGATCCGACACCTACAACGGACTCTACTCCTATCGTACCATTACATACATCAACTATGGCTTTGCATATAGATAGTCCCAAACCGGTACCTTGCTTGAGGGAACCTATCTTTTCAAAACGCTCGAATATCTTGGTCTGAGATTCAACAGGAATTCCAATTCCAGTATCTTCAACTAATATTTTGACACCGTTTCCTACAGTCTCATAGCTCATCTTGACATATCCCTTTTCTGTATATTTGAAAGCATTGGTAACAAAATTGGCCAGAATCTGCAAGATGCGATTTTGATCGGCGTATACCATACATTTTTCTTGAGGTAGCTTACAAACGAATTGAATGCCATTATTCGGATTCATATCTTTGAGCGATGAATAAGAGATTTCAAACAGATTAGATAAATCGAATGTATTGCAATTCAAATCAATAGTACCGGCTTCTATACGAGATAGATCCAGAATATCATTGATAATATTCAATAGCATATTACTATTCTCATTGATAATACTTATAAATTCCAGCTTTTGCTTTTCGTCTACGATATCACCCAAAATACTGGAAAAGCCTACAATAGCATTAAGTGGAGTTCGAATTTCATGACTCATATTAGCCAAGAATTCAGATTTCAATCTATCAGCTTCTTCGGCTTTTTCTTTCTCGATCTTCAATTCNTTCTCCTTATTAATAGAATCAGTCACATCTTTTCCTGTCACAATAACGCATTCCAATTGCTTATCGACATTATATAACGGATTGATCTTTGTTTCAATAAATCTATTTTCCTTCCTCTTTTCAAATGAAAAATGAGATTCGTTTTCCACTACGCTAAAACTGCTTTCTATAACACCACTATAGGGGCGAATATCTTCTGTATCAATCAAAATATCTTCCAATATCGGATTTTTATAAATCGAAATATGAGACTTGAGTAGCCTTTCTTTATTCTCAATATTAAACAGCTGGCAAGCTAAATCATTTATATCGACCAACCACCCATCTTTATCAAAATAAATAATGCCGATCATAGCATTGTCGAATATGGTTTTATATTTTTTCAAAAGATTTAATCTTTCGTACCTTGCTATAGCCCTATCAGTTACATCCTTATGTGTACCTATAATTTTAGCAACGGAATTATCTTCAGAATACTCAATATTTATATTCAGTTCAATATATTCCCAGATTCCAACACCTTTAGACTCTACCCGGATAACAATCGATTCATCGGGCAATAGGCCTTTTGAGGCATTATGAATAAGATCCAATATTAAATGCCTATCATCCGGGTGAATGAGTTCCAACTGATCATCCAACAATCTTCCTTCTGCCGGAAACCTTTCACTCTCTATATTATAAAATTTCTTTTGAACAAGATCATATCCCCAAATATGGATATCTCCTCCCTTTAAAGCCAAAGACATCTGATAGTTCTTTTGAGCCAACATCCTTTCCGTTTTCCTCACCTGCTTGCGCAAAAATAAAACAATAAAATAAAGCGAAACAGCCAGAGAAAAAAAGAAAGCCAATATCCAATAGACTATCACCGGAATTTCAGCCGATTTATAAGGTTTAAACCATTTATTTGCAATCTCATCAAAAGTGCCATCCTTTTTCATTGCATAGAGTTCCTTACTCATCATTATAAGCAAGCTCTCATCATGCCCTGCCATACAGTATGCTTGAGGTGCAATTCCCAAATCAACGACTTTTAAATCATCGAATTTGTATTTTCTAATATAATAAATGGCAGATTCATAATTACAAAAAGCGGCATCATAATATCCTTTTGACACCCTTTTCAATTCATCCAAAGGATTAGTCTCTAACACAAATCGACAACAAGCCTGCTCTTCTTTCAAGATACCTAACGAGCGAGTATCTTTCTCCACACCTATCGTTTTATTTTTCAAGTCAGAAAGTCTATTAATAGAATGGTCATTTTTACGACATACTATAACTTTTGTAATATACTTGATTATTGACCCGAATTTATATACCTTAGCACGTTCGTTAGAAAACATGATGGATAACAAATCGGATTTACCTTCACGCACATTTTTAAGAGCTGTCGAGAAGTCATTATTCCTAATAATATAGGGTATCTTCTTCCGATTAAGAATCGTTTGTATAATTTCCATATTATATCCATCGGCCCCACCTTCATCATTAATAAAATCGAATGGAGGGAAATTCCAATGACCTTCTATTATAACAGGACGTTTAAAAGAAAATTCACGGAAAGAAGAATGCGACGGTGCCGCAAAAAGAATATTCCAAAACAAAAAAAATAATATAAACAGTATCCTAAATTTCATAAGATGTTTTCAGACATTTAATGTTTTTGTATTTTAGCAGAAAGTATATTGATGTTATTATGATAGTAATATGATAACTTATACAAATATAAATACATTTTCTGAGAAATTCATTCTTTTCGGTATTTTTCCGATACATCACTCACTTTGAAAGTAATAGGNAACAAAAATATTATAAAAAATATCATTTCATTTTAGTATTACATAAAAAAATAATTCATTAACTTTGAGAGCCAAAGGCTTATTTTGTATCAAAAATCACTCAAAACAATTATATCAATGAAGAGGCTATTCTTTTTTGTATCCTTTCTCTACATTGACGTGCCCGAGAGAGTACTCAATCCGAGTATCACTGTGCTAGCCATCTTGCTCGACGGCCCCGTGAAATTATACTGCGGTTCCGGTCAAGTTATTACATGCAATTAATAACTCTACCTAAATAATATATAAAAAAGAGATGAGACAAAAATTTTTATTATTACTATTCTGTTTTGTTGCAACTCTCACAGCAGATGCACAAAATAATTTATTCGGCAAATATGAGCGAATGCTCACCCTTCCTAACGGATACGTATGCTACCGTACGGCGGAAAAAATGAAAATTGATGGTAAACTAGACGAACCATCTTGGCAGAAAGCTGCTCCCACTGCATCATTTGCAGATATTAGCGGAAAGGGCTTCCCTACTCCAAAACAAGAAACTCACGCCAAAATGTTATGGGACGATAACTATCTATACATCGGGGCAACTGTTCACGAAACAGATATTAAAGCGTTACTTACCAAACGCGATACGATTATCTATTACGATAATGATTTCGAAGTCTTTCTAAATCCGGCAGGTGATGGACGCAACTATTTCGAGTTCGAGACCAATGCACGTGGCGTGCTATTCGATCTGACCCTCGACAAACCTTATCGCTCGGGTGG
>JGI20225J20221_1002057_pt1 | contig 16837 bp, 11 predicted proteins | sample BioMet4_FD_20221 | JGI IMG/M metagenome (IMG submission 20221) | reverse complement strand
AAAGAGGCCGTCGACATCTCCTCGGCCTTCTCCGAGATTGCGAAGGCCGCCTTCCCCGCCGAGGCATCTCAGCCCCATTCTCTGACTTTCTTCTACGATTATCCGCCGGATTCCTCTTTCAATATCGAGCAACACACTTTCACGGCGAGGCTTGATTTCTAAGGATCGGAAGCCTTTTTCGCCGAAGTCGGGATGGCCAGAGACGAGGGGAGGAAACGCAACCACCCGTTTTGGTCAATGCCCCTTAGCGTTAAAAATGATTAAGAGCCGATGCGAGGGGCCGTCTGCCTCCTTAGGACGATTGGATTTTGGCTCTTTTTCAGCCCGTTTGAAACGCCCTGAAGCAAGGCGAAACAAGCGAACCTCCCCCTTAAAATCCCTCGAATGAATAATTCATATCGGTTCAAGTCCGATCCCGGGCACCAGAAAAAGAAACAAAAAGCCAGCAAGTCGCAATGAATGCTGGCTTTTTAATGCTTTTTATCCTTCAAAAATGGAGCTGATTCCGCCTAAAAAACAGCCATTGAAAAAACAAATTTTTGGGCACTAAAAAGACAGTTATCTTTCCTTTTATTTCTAAAAGGGACTTTGTATGACGAATGAAAGCAAAGTGCGATTCATAAAGCTAAAGGAAAAGGGCAGGATATATAAAGACGGCCGATTGGTTGAACGCATCTAAAGACGCAATAAAACGCTTTCCGAGAAGAAGAGATAACGAAAATAAAGGCGTTCAATGCCAATCTATGCTTGTCCATTTGGGTTTCAATAATTGGTCAAACATTCGCGATCATATTCATGGTTTTTTATCTATGTCTTGCTTTCGCATTCCAACAAAAACACTATTGGCCAATCATTAGACGATAATTGGCAAAAGATGAGCATCGATAAAAAGGATTCATAAATGCTTGACGATTATCGATTGATGGAAATGACGGCGTCTTTGGTGTGTTACTTCTGCGTCAAAACGTATGCTTGATTTTCCATAAATCCGGAAGCGATGCCATCAAGAGGATAAGCGCCTAGTTCTCTACAACTATTTTCAATATAGTCATATGAAATTCTTTCTGAATACGTTAAAACTTCTTCTCCTTTTGCCCGTTTTTAGGATCCCGAAGTGCACCCATACGTGGCGATGATTTTGCTGACGTAAAGCTCGGCGTTACCTTTGCTCATCATCAGCTGCGGCGGGGCAGTTTTGCCGGTACCAACGGTGCAAGTATAAACTCCATTCGTCCCCTTCGAATCGCTCGTATCCCACCAGGCAACGCTTATCGACGGGGTTCCAACCCGCAAAGACGTTTCGTCGAAGAACTGAATTTTGGTATAGCCGGTGCCGTGCGCTCCAGAGACATTTGTAACAACCCCAGCAAAGGATACCGCGGTCCCATTCACGGTGGGCTTGAAATATAAATAGTCGACCCCGTTAACGTTTTTGCGATAAACTTGAGCGGCATAAAAGCTAACTTTGATCCCGTTGATCATCTTATAGCAAGAGTGGGAAGAAGTGCTCGGATCGCTCCAAACGCTCGTCTCCGCGCAATCGCTAGGAAGGACCGTGATCGTTTTAGAATAAGTTACCGGAGTGGCTTTAACCTGCCGAAGTGGCGTCCCACCCAAAAGACCGAGTAAGCCGATGCCGATTGCCGCCATGGCGCCGCTCCAATAGAAAATCCGCTTTTTCATGAAAGTTTTTCTCCCTTTGCCCTCATCATAAAGGGCGGGTGGCCTCCAAGAGGGCAAACGCTACCAAAGAACATGAACGGGCTACGAAAGGTCAAAGGTGAGCGCTTTTGCCTTCTTTTAACCCTCCCTTTCTGGGGCAAACGATGAGGCAATTTCACTCCGATATCTCTCGGGAACGATGGCGGAGGAACGAGGGTTTCAGTTCGTTGAAGAAAAAAGAGCCGTCAAGCCTTCCGTCATTCGGAGACTTTTGCTACAGCCCTTTTAAAAGCGACGTTTTTCAAGAAACGATCAAAACAATAACGGATAAAGATAAAGGAAGATCGCCGGCAATAGGGTGATCACAAACAAGGGCAGCGTGTAGGAATACCAGTACCCCCACCGGTATAAACAAGGATGCTTGACTAAAGTGATGACCACGCTCAAGAGGTAAGGAAGCACGGCGACACCCGCCTCGATTCCGACGAAAAGTGAAATGGCAAGAGAATAATCGAGCGCCCTCAAAAGATTGCTTTCCAAATAGCCGAGACCGAACAGCAAGCCTGCCGTGAGAAGATACGAGCCCAGAGCGTCGAAGCTTGCCCGGAGCAAAACGTGGGAACTGACGCGGTTTTTCAAGGAGGTAAAAGAGGAATAGATAAAAACCAAAAGGAAGCTGATGGCAGGGGAACCAAAGAAGATGATGGTTTCGGAAAGCGGAACGAGCTGGAGATCATAAAGAAGAAATGAAACTACCGCGACGAGCGGGGTGAAGAAGGTATAGTCCACCACCAAACTCTCCGCGCCATAATGATGACCGTAATGTTCGCGCCAGCCATATTTGCGCGCCGCAGCTTCGAAATGGAGCTGGACCATTTTACTGGGGCCATCGGGCATTTTATTCACGTTAAAGCGCTGATCGTTATGGAAATAAACGCCGACTAAGTCCATCAGGTCGGGCAAATGGAACGAGCGATGCTCAAGAATCCACTCAATCGAAGGATTCGAGTTCGTGGCGATGCAATAACGTTCGCAATCCTTCAAAAGATGCCGAGTGAAGGACTTCACGTGTCGTCTGGAATAGCCTTCGTTGCTCTTCACCTCAAGGTTCTTGCCATCCATGATTTGGTTATGGAGGGCATTGAAATCGTTGATCGTGGAATTCTCGTCACCTTTCTGGTGGCTCTCTGCCGTCCGCAAAGAAGAATAAAACGTATGGAATTTTTCGCTCTTGAAACTGTCTTTCAACAACAATAAGCCATAGTTGGAACGGACTTTGAGTTGGCATTTGAAGATGCCCCAGGTCGCCCGCATATCAAATTCGTCTTTGCTCAGAACCGTCTTGAAGTAGCGCTCCGCCTCCGCGAATTCGCCTTTGAGCAAGAGAATCTCAGGGAAATCAATTGCAGTTTTGTACAAGTACTCCTCGTATTCAGAGGGAATACTGCTATAAATCGCCTCATAAAGCTTTTTGCCCAGTTTCTTTTTCTTCGGGGAGTCCAGCAAGGCAACCGCCAGCGATTTAGCAATCGTGTAATAGTTCTTCGGGGAATCGGAAATTTTGTAACCGCCCGCGATCATTTTCTGCAAGACTGTCACCAACTCATCAGCGGAATTGATCCGTTCCACTAAACTGGAGAAACTATTGGCTTTGAGATGGCACTGATAGCAGATCCAGAGGGCATTGGGATCGCCGGCGAAGCATTCGTTGAGAGAACGTTCGGCATAGAAAGAAGCCGAAGCAAAATCGCCGTGCTCCAAAAAAGCCTTGCCCAGGGTCGTGAGACTCTCGGCAACGCCAAGGCTGCCGGTCTTCGTCAAGGAGGGATATATTGTGGCGTAGATTTGATCGACATAGGCTTTGGTGGCCCCTTTCGATGAAGTGATTTGGCTCACAAGGCCCTTCATCGCGATGTTATTGGCCCAAACCAAATCCTCATCGTTATTGACGAAACCCGTCAAAAAGGAAAAGGTATCGCAAAAATCTTCGATTCGACGATGGGAGAAGGCAACCGAGAGCGAAGAAACCAAAGCATCAAAATGCGGCTGCGATTCGCTCGCAGGCAAGTTATTGAAGGCAATATCCAGTTTTTCGAAGATTTCTGTCCGCTTGTCTTTCTCATTTGGAAGCCAAGTTTTTTCCATCACCGCAGCAAAAAGGGACGGATTAGTAACATGGAGAACGGCATAAACCCAATAGAGCGCGGCTTTACCGTTGTCTTTTTCTTTGATGAGGATATCCTCAGCCGTGGTTTTTGATTCTTCAAACCCCCGCGTCGAGTTTTCGGAAAGCGAACTTTGAATGTCGAGAAGTGCCTGCTCCGAACTTTCGCCATGGAGGCTGACTTTCGCATTGGCGCCGAGACTTCGGTGGGCGTGGCTGACGTCTTTGATTTCCTGACGCTGAATTGCCTGCGTGACTATTTTGCCTTTGGTCAGGGTCGTGACATCGGAACGATCGACGTTGAGATATCGACCAATCAGTTTGTCGATGCTTGGATATAAATCGGGACCGGCATCGATATACTGGCGGGTGCCGTTGGTGAACGAATCGATTTTGAGAGCATGCGGCAGTTTATCAAACGGGAAATTCTCATCAAGAACTGGCACGATGACCCGCCCCGTCGTCGGTCCTTCGTCCCGCATCATCGCTAAGAAACGCGACCATTCGTTTTTGACCCAGTGATAGGAAAGATAAGACGGATCATCCGTCCCGATGACGAGCATAATCCGAGCGGTGCGCAACGCATGGTAAATAATGGGCTCATAGCCCACGCCGAACTCATCGATGGAGAATGGGGAGAAAAAGACTTGGTAACGCGAAGAATAATGGCTGTAGATCTTCTGCCCGACGAGATAGTCGTGCGTCATGGCTTTTTTATCGCCGGGAAGAGAGGCTTTGAAGCATATGAAAATATCGAACTTTTCTTTGTTATTGGTCGTGGCATAGGCCGCTTTGCGCAAATCCTCAATCCGCTGAATATCGTGAATATAATAATTTCGCAAGGCGTCATTCTCGGCGAGTTCGATCGCTTTTTTGTAATCCGCTTCTTGGGTGATTGGTTTTTCACTCAGCCTCGAGAGGGTAGGATAATTGATTCTCTCATCGTTTTCATTCTGATAGGAAATGCCATTGCTGGAGAGCAAACGCTGATAGTAACCGCTGGAACAGTTTGAAAAACGTTCGATAAAATCGGTCAAAATCTCGCTCGCTTCGTCAAAATCGAGCGCGCGGTTGCGCTTATCAATCGCATTAGAAAGCAAGCCTTGGGCCTCGGTGGGAATGCTCTTATCCACCGGAAAATCCCGGCTGCACGAACGGCAATGGTAGCGTCCATCGGGCAAGGGATCCAAATCCGTCGAGCCGCAAGAGGGACAGCGCAAATCAATTAAACCTGAAGTCTCTGCCACGATTATAACTCCACACCTTGTTCACGCAAAAAAGCGAGGGCATCGTTGAGCGGAATCGAGTATTTCATGCCATCGGCTCCGCGTGTCGACATTACCGCCACGCCAACCACTTTGCCTTTATCGTCAACGAGCGGACCGCCAGAGTTGCCAGGGTTAATCGCCGCATCGGTCATGAAATAGTGACGCTCACCAATCTTGCGGTCGGCATCGCTGACGATCCCGCCGGTAATGCAAAGACCCTGACCGAGGGAATTGCCCAAATGATAAACGCGCTCGCCATTGCGAACTGAAGAAGAATCGCCTAAGGCTAATTCGGTGGCCTTGGGATCCAGTCCCTCAACGAGGAGCAAGGCGATATCCATCGTGTCGGGGGTTCCGCTCACAAGCACATGGGCTGGACTTTTCATCCCAGCGATCGTCACGCTAATCTCCTCAAAAGGTTTTTGGGTTTTCTCGTCTAAAATCACGTGCGAATTCGTCATCACGTAACCTTTTTTCTTATCAATTAAGAAGCCACTTCCGCAGCAATCGGGGCAATCGATGATCGCGGTACCGTTAATCGCATGGCGATAAATCTCCTCGCCATCGAGCGTATGGGGCTTAAACGCCATCTCCTCCGTAGGAGACTCCGCGCCTTGCAAATCCGCTAAGGAGTAATCATTCAAGCACGAGGGGCAATGAAAGCTCCCGTCCTTTTTTTCAACGAGCAAAGAGCCACAGCACGGACATTGTTTTTGCATTTTCGTTCTCCCCCTATTTTTCGGTGATGGAAGGCAGCGGCCTAATTGCTGATGGCCTGCCGCTCCAAAATGAGTTTGCGAATCTTCTCGATCGAGGCGGATTTCTCTTCGTCCTTTCCTTCTGAAAGAAGGGCCTTGCAGACCGCAACTTCCGCGGAAATCTTCAAATCGATCTCCCGGGTTTCGTCTTTATAGCCAGCGACAGTCGCGGCATACATTGCATCGATTGTTTTAGCGGCAGGTTCCACGGCACTATTGGTGGCGAGCTGGGCCAGGAGGTGAATTTGAGCGCCATTCGCCTTCCAAACCGCAATGCCTTGTTCCTGATCGGTTGGAGTCACTCCTGGGGTGGCTTTCTTCTTAAACCATTTTGAAAAGCACACGGGATATCTCCTTAATGAAGTTTGCTGCCACAGCGGGAGCAGAATTTCGCATCGCTGTCATTCTCAAGCCCACACTTCGGGCATTTAACTTTGCCACCCGGCAACGGGGCGCCACAATTGCCACAGAAAAGCGCTCCAACTTCGTAACTATGACCGCAATTGGGGCAGAAATGCCCGCCTTTTTCATTCGCTTTGCCACCCGCGCCATGCAACTCATCCGGCCAGCCGAGGATTTTGAGAACCTCATAGTATTTGTCGCGGTCCGCTTCGGCAATTTTGCGGAGTTCCATCTGCCGTTCCCAATCTTTGTCCTCAATCCGCTCAAGTTCGGCGGCGAGTTCTTTGGCGTCTTTCTTGTTTTTGATTTCGAGTGCTTCGGATTGAATCGCAGCTTCGATCGCGTGCTTCTCCGCTTCAGGAACCATGATGCCAGAGATGATAAAATCATTGCAGGCTAAGCCGTATTCTTTCATCTTCTCAACGACCTGCGGACCCACCACGCCAGCCAATTCCGCGGTATGGTCGCTCAAATGGCTGTAAGGGAGTTGCTTATCGTGGACGAATTGGGCGATGGTCGGACGGATCAACGCATCGACTTGCTTATCGAGACGTGCCTTTAAACTCTCCATCGTGAAGGCTTTATCCGCGCCGATGATCTTGGTGTAGAAAGCCAGCGGATCCGCGACATTGATCGCGTATTCGCCATTGGCGCCGACGTGGACGGGGATGTTGGTCAAAGGGTCATGCGAATCAATCGGCGTCCGTGTCCCCCAAGGTACCTGAACCATCGTGGTCTTATTAAAGAAGACAATATCGACTGAGATAGCACCTTTTTTCTCCTTGCGGGTGAAAATGAAGTGACGTTTTTTCTCCGTGTCGAAAATCGGATAGCGTCCCGCCGAGAGCACGCCGACTGGCGCGCCGTCTTTGATGAAGACGCAATTGTGCGTCAACGGGACGATGACCTCAGCTTCGGGATTCATGATGTCGCCTACCACGCGCCAGCAGAAGTTGCTGTTGTCGCCCTCGAACTTGATGTATTTGGCTTTGGGATCGACCTTGATTTCGGTCGCCTTTAAAGCCTCAAGGCTGAAAATGTCGGATTTTGCCATCAAAGAAAACCTCCATGACTTTTTGGGGAAATTATGGCCCCCGATCGCTAAGAAAAGATTAACCCTTCATTTCATGCTTTTCAACACCAAGCTACCCAATTTGTTGAGAAAGAAGAATCTCTTCGTTTGCACGAAGTTTATTCAGGAAATATCTAAAGAATCAGTTTTAGTATTCGAAAGGCGTTTTTGGTAGACTTGGGGTTGCAGATTCAAAATGAAGTAACTTATAATTTGGTTAATTATGAGAAAGATTTTCCATTGGGCCTTTTCGTTTGTGGCAATGGCACTCGGCGGCACTTGCTTGGCCGGTTGTACCGTTGATTTCAATCAGATTCTTCCCTCGCGGCCAACGGTCGCGATCCCCGATCATTTTTCTTTCGCTCAAGACGTCCTCAGTTGGGGCAAAGTTGAGAATGCCTCCAAGTACATGGTTTGGGTGGACGGCACCGAAATCGAAACCGCCGAAACATCGTATCGTTTTTATTTCGAGAAAGATTGCCGATTCCGGGTGAAAATCAAAGCGATTTCCAGCGGGAAAAGGCTCGGAGATTCCGATTACAGCACGATCCAATCTTACGATTTCCTCAAAACCGATATCACCCTATCCGCGCCGACATTTACCGGCTGCAAAAACAACGTCCTTTCTTGGTCGAACGTGGAGGGCGCCTCCGCCTATCTTCTTTCCATTAACGGGATTTCAACCAAGGTCGATGCCCCTACTTATACCGTCCATTTGAATTCGACTATGCCTTTCACCGCCCAAGTCAAAGCCCTGGGCAAATATGGCGTTTCTTTCGATTCTCCTTATAACAGTCTCACGACCTATCAATACGACAATGGGGTCCGCGTTCCCTATAACGCCCCCGCTCCCACCTACCAGCAAACCCATGGTCAAAGAATTCGTTGGGATGCTTTGCCCCATGCGAAACAATACGAAGTCTTGCTGAACGAAAGTACCAGCGTTATCACAACCGACACCTTTTACGATCCGGTTTTCCCATCCTCCTGTTACTTCTCCTATAAGGTTCGCGCGCTCAAAAATGACGAATGGGGCTACAGCACCGGAGCCTATTCTTCTTTGTCGGAAGACAATAAATATTTAAACGATGTCCGCCTTCCCTTGGCGAAACCAGTTCTTTCGGTTTCCGGCAACGTTGTGACCTGGGGAGCGATTACTAATGCCGCGAGTTACTATTGCGAAATCAATGGTGTCGGCCAGACTCTCACGACCCCTGGCCCCCTCGAAGCTGTGTTTTATGAGAGTACCCCCGTCTACGTCACGGTGAGAGCAAAAGCCGCCAGCGATTCGATCTATGGTAGCTCCGATGCCGCCAGCATTTCTTTCAATTACACCCGTGGGGTTTCGGTTCCTTGGAGCGCCACCTCCGTGCTAGGGAAAACCATTAACCTCAAAACCGCCAAAAACTACAATGATGTCGCCACGAGTAACCCTGTTTTGGATCCGCAAGAACTTGCCGAATTAAGCGTCAGCACCGTCGATGCTGCCAGCAACCTTTACGCCATGGTTACTTCGAAGTCCATCGTCGAAGTTCGGCTTCTCTCCACCTTGACCAATCTGGAGGGCGATGCTCGCCCGATGAACGGTCTCTTCGCTGATGGTTTCAAAGCCGATGATTGGTATTCCCGCACGGTCGGAGGGAAAGGCGTGTTTCAAAGGTTATTTGCGGTTGAAGACCATTGCTATATCCGAAAGAAAATTGTCATGACCACCACAGAAAACTCCCTCCAAGCTTCGATCAAAAGCAAATTGAACGGGCCTTTCTTAAGTGATATCACTCGCTATAACTATGGCAACATGAGCGCAAATGAACTCTTCACGAAATATGGTACCCACCTTTTAACCGGCGCCTATTATGGCGTTCGGCTCGAAACATTCTTAGGAATCGGCACCGGCGCAAGCCACTTTTCAAATTACGAAGCGAAAATTCTTGAAAAAGCCATCAAAGACAATCCTGGTTCCTCGCTGAATAATTTGCTGACAATCCTCGAGGGGAAAGACAGTAATATCGTCGCGGCGAAGTCCGATGCCTATTTCCATAGCAAATCCATGGGTGGGATTCCTTGGAGCGAGCCCCCGCGGGGAAATTACTCTAGCGAGCTGACCAGTTGGATGAATTCCGCGGCGGCGCTAAAATCCGATTCGAATTTGCTCGTCCCTATTGATTATCCAGCCGATGGTTTATTGGGCCTATGGGATTGCCTGCCCGATAGCTTACAAAACGTGGCTACCCGCCTCAAAACAGAATATGCTGCCTACGCAAACGATGATTCAATTGCCGCTTTGAAGAGCGAAGAAAGAAGCCTTTTCGCCGGTGGCGATGGCTCAAAGAAAAATCCTTATCAAATCGAGACAGTCAGCCAACTCAAGAACTTCTCGTCCTCTCGCTGGATGTTCGATGATTTCCACCTCAACGCCGACATCAAGTGGGATAGCAGCGAATGGACACCATTAGGCTGGAGCAATGCCCATGGTCAGATTGCCCGAAACATTCCTCCGTATTTCGGGAATTTCAGTGGCGAGAAACCGGATGGTTCCTCCTACACGATTTCCAATCTGAAGCGAACCGACGGCATTGAATCCTTCCACTCCAAGCAAAATCCGACCTGCTATGGTTTCATTAGCGCATTGGGCAAAAACTATTTCTCCCAAATTGGCAGCACAATCAGCGGCAGTATCGGTCACGTGAATTTCAGCAACTATTACATCAATGTCACCAGTAACGGTGGCGATAATGGAGACCTCGTTGTTCTCGGATCAGTCGTTGGTTTCAATCGTGGTGACGTTTTCTACATCAATGTCACCTTCGACGGCGACATGCAAATTATCACCGATTATAGCGTCGGAGGCGAAGGTTGGGCCGGTGGCTTAATCGGAATCAATATGAATGGCCGAGTAACCAAATGCACCGTTGAAGGCTCAATCTATGTCCGCCGCAATTCCTCCACGGTAGGTGGTCTTGCCGGATACACTTATGGTGGCTACTTCTACGACAACATCGTCACCTCGGGACAATTGCAAGCCGTTCAAGGCGGTAGCGGAGCTTGGATCGTCTGCGGCGGCGGCGTCGGGCAGGAAAAGAGCGACCACGTGGCGAGCGAAAATAACAACACTTTATCCGCCGAGCGAATTGTCAATTCAGTCAATTGGATCTTCTCGACCAAGCACACAGATGCTCTTTGGTATGGCTATCGGAGCAATTCGAGCAATTGGAATTTCGCCGATTACTATGGCAATGTCGGCTAAAACCTCGGGTAAAGGTCACAGTTAGAACTCTTCTTTTGGATCAAACTAATAGGGGCTGGACTCGATACTGAGGTTTTAAGGTTGCTAGCAGATAATTCTCGAGGAGAGTCGCTTGTTTCGTTGGCAAGGAGACCGGTTTCCAATGGAAATCCGTTTTCTTTATTTGAGAACAAGAGATTTGTCTATACAACAACTTTGTCTTTCCTAAACCGAAAAACCAAGTTTTGTTTAACAGAGTGAAAATCGAGGCGTTTTCCCCGCCTCATGACTAATTGGGATTCTTCTTATGGAAAAAGGTTACGCATTGTTAAATAATCCGTTTTTGAACAAAGGCACCGCTTTTAGCGAGGAAGAACGGAAAAAATACAGACTTATCGGGCTTTTGCCACCGCAAGTCGAGAGTCTCAAACTCCAAGCGAAACGAGCCTATCTCAACGTTGAAGCGAAGGCTAGCGTTCAGGAGAAACGCCACTACCTCATGAGCATTTTCCGGAGCAACCGCACGCTCTTTTTCTCGCTCTTTTCGGAGCATATCGAAGAATTCATGCCGATCGTTTATGATCCTGGCATCGCCGATAGCATCGAAAATTTCAGCGACTATTTCATCACGCCGCAAAATGCGGCCTATCTTTCGATCGATCGTCCCGAACAAATGGAGGATGCCTTGAAAAATGCTGCAAAAGGCCGCTCGATTGAACTCATCGTCGTCACCGATGCCGAAGCGATTCTCGGGATTGGCGATTGGGGCAGCAATGGCGTCAACATCGCGATTGGCAAATTGATGGTCTATACCGCAGCAGCGGGCATTGATCCCGCTAAGGTTTTGCCCGTCGTCCTCGATGCGGGAACCGCGAGAGAAAGCCTACTCAATGACCCGCTCTATTTGGGCTTACACCACGCTCGGGTCAAAGGGGCACCCTATTATGCTTTCGTGGACCAGTTTGTCGCTCTCGTCGAGAAACTCTTCCCCCACCTCTATCTTCACTTTGAGGATTTCGGGCGGGACAACGCCGCGAAGATCCTCGCGGAATATGTCGGAAAATACCCCGTCTTCAACGATGACATCGAAGGAACGGGAATCATCACTTTGGCGGGCATCCTTGGCGCTTTGAAGATTTCAAAGCAAAAACTCTCGGATCAAAAATACCTTTGTTTTGGCTCGGGCACAGCTGGATGCGGAATCGTGAAGCGAATCCAACAAGAAATGATGGATCAAGGTTTAAATGACGAAGAGGCGAAGAGCCATTTCTACCTCGTGGATAAACAAGGTCTTTTATTCGATGACATGGCGGACCTGACCCCCGAGCAAAGACCTTTTGCCCGGAAGCGGAACGAATTCCCCAATGCCGATTCCCTCACGAATTTGCTCGCGGTGGTGAAGGCGGTTCATCCCAGTATTCTTGTCGGAACCTCAACGAGGGGCGGCGCTTTTAGCGAGGAGATCGTGAGAGAAATGGCTTCCGCCACCGCTCGTCCGATCATCTTCCCGCTCTCCAATCCGACCGAACTAGCCGAGGCTAAGGCCGCGGATTTGATCGCTTGGACGGAGGGCCGAGCCTTAGTCGCGACAGGCATCCCTTCCGCGCCGGTAACCTTTAAGGGAAAACCTATCAGATCGGTCAAGCCAATAATGCTTTGGTTTATCCGGGGCTCGGGCTTGGGGGGTGCCGTGATGAGTTTTCTCCCTCGGCGCGCTCTCAGATCAAGTGGGCCTGGCGAAATCTTTAGCCCTCCTCTCCATCGTGCTGGGTCTTCTTTGTGTTTTCGCCTTGATCCTTTATTTTAAAAAGACAAAAAAGCCCCGCTTTAAAAAGNCCAAGGAAAATTTCCTNATTTTTTNCTTATTTNAAAAAAGAAAATNGCNTNNNANCNNTCTNNNGNCNNCTAAAGAAGATCGCGCAGGGTCTTTGTTTTTGCCTCTTCTTGGAGCGAAACACCAACGAGACATTCCTTTAGAGGGGCGNCCAGAGACAAGCCATTTCTTTGAGCCTGGTCAAGGAACCACTGTTTTTGCTCCAAATACGTCTTATTCCATTCTTTTTTCTCGAAACGCGCCCATTCCTCTTTGCTTAGGATAGGTTTTGAAAAGTCCAATAAAGCTAGCGTCAGAGGCAATAACGGAACAAAAGAGGTTTCAGCTTTCTTTAAAAATATCTGGGTGAATTCATGAGCGAGATCCTCGCCTCTTAATCCTTGAGCCACTACGACAAGCCCTCCGAAACGATGCTTAACGGGTAGCCTTCGTCCAAGGATGGGACGACTTTCGTTTTCAAAAAACTCATCTAACGCGATGGATTCGAAGACGAGACTCGTGCCCTTAATCCCTAAGAATTCTAAAGGACTGCCAAAGAAAACCGCATCCCAATAAGCCTGATTTCTTTCTTCCGTGAGAGTCTCTAAAAGAAGCTTATCTTTGAAGAAGCAAGCCTCATCGGGATAAGAATAACCCACCAGGATCAAAGCCAGAGGGCCCGCCACTTTTTCAGGGGGTTCTTGATGGGTTTTTAAATTGTCGATCATCGTATCGGATAACCTTAAGAGGGCTTCGTGCTGCCAGACGATCAAATCATCTTTGCTGATGCCATGTTCATACAGGGTTTGGCGTTCTTTTTGGTGATACTCGTCAAGATGATAAAGGGCTTGAAAATTTCCTTGAAAAGAACGCTTGAGCGCTCCGACATCCTTGAGGCGAATGGGATTAATCGCTTCGCGGATGCTCGTAAAGAAATGATCGAACCGAACCAAAACATACCCACAGCAATTCTCATCACTCCGAATGAGGCGGCCAAGATCAAGCCCGGCTTGATGGGCTTTTTCAAAAAGGGCAAGGACTTTCTGGTACAAATCAGGGTCATTCTTCAAAGAAAAATTCGCCAAGGAAATCATCACGGGCAATAAGGGCTCAAAGTTTTTTCGGCTTGGGAGAGGACCACACTGACCGCCCGCTCATAAAGATCGTCGTAGCCNNGCTTTTTCGTGAAAGGAATGAGGCCACAAAAGCGATCAGGCTCGAGGAGGGGGGATCCTTTTTCTTCAGAAAAAAGGCCCAATCGAAAAACATCGTAGTCAATCGCCAAGTTTTGGGCGCAGGTATTGTGATCAGAAAAGCCAAGTTTATCAGCCATCCCATAAGCGAAGGCGGCCTCCCAAAAAGGTGCGTTTTCTTCTTGAGCAAACGTTTCGAGGATGGCCACGGATTGTTCTACCGTGGAACGATCGAGATAAATAAAACCACCGAGGGCAAGCGAAAGAAGAATCACCGCATCAAAGGAGTCTTTCGTTGCGGCAGCTTTGGCCTTTTGCCTAACAAGAAGATCCGATGTTTCCTGGTGTTGCCAAGCGATGAGATCCGCTTTCGTCAGGCCATTATTCTCCAGCGCTCGATGGTGCTTTTCAACATACTCATCGAGATGGTTAAGATCGTAGGGTGTGATCTTCAATCGGCGTTTCGCTTGCTGAAAGTCCATGTTTTATCCCCTAATTCCGTACCGCAATCGCCTGATTCACTTCCTTATTATAGCGGAAGGAAAACGGCCGGCCGAACTCTTTTAGTGAACAAAGCCAGAATCGCAAGCCGTCCCGGCCTTATTTTTAAAAAAATAACTTCAACTTAAAACGATAAAAAGAAAGTTTCTCTTTCGTTAAGAAAAAGTGAAAAGGGGGAAGCGGAAAACGGACTTGAGGACTTTTAGAATAAAGATAAAGAAGATTGTGTCGAAATAAATTTCCATAAAGGAGGCCCAAAATGGACCAAAAAACGATCGAGCAGATCAAAGCCGCCAAATCCGCCAAAGAAATTGCCGAAACCGCTCGCAAAGAAAATATCACTCTGAGCGATAATCAAGCCGAAGCCCTCGATAAGCAATACCACGCCAAAGAAGGCGAGCTCTCCGACCAAGAACTCAATAACGTCGCCGGCGGCNCTTGNTCCTCGGCCGAGACGCTCCGCAAAGAAGGCAAATACATGGAANTCTCGGAAGACTATGTGTGCTATGCCTTCGAATGGGCCTATGGCATCTACAGCAAAGAAGGGCCAAAAATGTGCTGCTTCAATTGCCACCACTCCATGNNCGCNGTCGATAGNAAGAAANNCGGNATGTCNGACACNGGCGACCTCGTCTTCGGCAGCTCTTATTTCTGCGAATATCACACTCTCAAATAAATAAGCTGGCATTCCGCCTGAAAAACGGAAAAACCTCATCCACCAGAGCTTTCGCTACTCTTAGTGGCCGCTTTCTTCAGGCTCCTTTGAAAGTTTCTTTCGTTCAAAAGATTCCTTCTTTTCACTTCGTCAAATCTTCATTGCTTGGAGAAATGAAAAGGGCTACCTTAAAGGTCAGTTTAACCCAAAGGGGGTTCATTAATCATGCAGAAACATTTTTGATTATTCCGCTGATGCTCGTCGCGGTTTTGGCCTCTTGCGGTGCGAAAACCATTAACGATGCTGAGGGGATCGCCCTTGCAAAGAAGATCCAAACCTTCCATGAAGAGAGCTCTTTTGCCTACAATAGCGATAAAATCACCTTCAAAATGACCACGAAAGGCATCTCGGGCGGCGCGGGCGATACCGCCTTTGAAGCCCGTTTTAGCAAAGACGAATACACCTACTACATCATGAGCACCACTAACGCCACCGATTCCGCCTCGAATAAGACCATCTCGATCTATACCTACGCCAAAGATGGCACCTATTATTCGACGCTGAGCGATGGCACGAGTATGACCTATTCGACCCTCAGTCAGAGCGAGTTCAACACGATGGTCAATGCGAAACAAACCGGAATCCGAACCTTAATCCATCAAATGGCCGAAGGCGCTTATGGTCTTTTAAAAACCACCGTGGCTTCGATCGAAGTTTCTTCGACTTTGGCCTCCTCAGCCGCTTCTACGGATGGGGTTAATCCCTACATCACCGGCCATTCCTTTGCTTCGACCGGCGAGGGTAATCTCACCGCCACGATCGATGAGAAACAAGAGGACAATGGCGTTAACGTCGTGGGTCATGAGGTCATGGTTTTCGACCATTCCTATCCCATCTCGGTCCAAGACATCGCGAAAGGAAGCCAAAGCGTTTCCGCTTCGACGGAAACAATCGATAGCACCGAGGAAATGACATTCGGTTGGGGCGAGTGCACACCGCTTTATCCCGATTTAAGCCAGTACACCAAGAAATAGTCGGAAACCTCAAGTCAGCAAAGTGAGAGTCCGCCATCACCCGATGGTCCCGGGGCTAAACCGGCTGGCCAGTTTGTACTTAGCTAGGGAAAGGTAGACTTCGAATACCGCAGAGTCCGCCAAGTTGATATTTGGCACTGTAGCTCTAAAAGGGCCAAAGAGTTATTGCTACACGGTTCTAAAAACCAAGGAGCGGGATATTCACGGCCTGGCTATACCCGCAGTTATACCGGGATAACCGTAGTGCTACTAACGGCCATGACGGTTGTTTCGCCGGGGCAGTTTCTCTAAGTAGGCCGCAATAGAGTTTCGCTACCACCTGGCGGCGCGTTACCTTTTTCAGCTACTAACGCCACCAGCTATTTTAGCAAAGCAACGAGTTTTCGGTTGCCTGTAGTCCGGAAGTCGCTCGCCTTTCCGTAAACCGGCGGCGCTCTTCTTTTCGCGAAGTTTTGGCCCCCAAGGCCGACGCCGCTAGCTTGACTTGCTACCCGGTTTTAGGTAAAAGTGGCTTTTGGAGCGGAACGAACCGCGGTGGTCGCCGCCTACTAGGGAGTTAACGGGGGGGAAGGTTTTTATGGGACCGCCCGTAAAGACTGCCCCACGGAAAAACGAGGGGTTTCGCCACTAGCTTTGGCCAAAACGTTGGAGTTCCAGTTAACTAGAACCCTCCGGTATTAGGAGCCGAAGTGGAGCTACTTTAAAAAACCACTGCAAATAGGTAGAGACCGGCAAGTGGTTAGGGAAACCGGCCTTAACCCCGGGAACCCCGGTTAGGGCTTTGAAAGGCCCCGGGGTTAGGGTAAGCTCGCAGTAGGGAACGGCCTTCACCTAACGAGCCTGGAACTTCTTTGACGCCCGTAGCTGGTATGGAGGCTTGGGCAAAATGCTCTGCTTTTTTCGAAATAGTGCGGGTTTATCAGCTTCTAAGAAGCCTTCTTTCCTTCCCGGTTGTTAGCACCGCTAACAACCAAAAAAGAATTTTCCCTGTTGCCTGCGAAAACCGTACCCGGAGAGCTCCAAGTAACGCAGAAGCCACCCCTGCGATTGAGTTTTTTCAGGTGGTAGCCCCACTACCCCCTGAGAGTG
>JGI20225J20221_1005054_pt1 | contig 16864 bp, 11 predicted proteins | sample BioMet4_FD_20221 | JGI IMG/M metagenome (IMG submission 20221) | reverse complement strand
TGCATAACGATTACGAAATGAAGCGTCTCACTCTCTAAACGGTGTCCAAATTTCCCAGCCCTCAATATCTATGGCTCTAACGTTTAATGAGAGAGCTCCCGAGAGTTATAACTATTTATACCCGAACTACTCCAGCTATTATTTTAAGACACATGATAATAGCTATTTAAAATTTCCACCGCGGACATCCTTAGTGATGTTATCGGTGCCGAAATCCGCTTCTAGGTCCTTGTTATCTCCTTTTCAAATACTCGGAAAAAATTATTTTCTTCCGAAAAATTTCTCTTGAGGAGCACCATCTCTCCATTGTCTTAATCGAATGTTCGTAAACCCTTCTTCAGAAATATCCGTCAGTTTTCTGAGAAAAACTAATTCTATATTACAAATTCTTAAGAAAAAATATTATACGTTAGACTTAAAGACTAAGTATTTTCTCTTATACAAACTATTTATTTGTTATCCTATCTTCATACCGGCCTAATTTTAGCAACCGTTTTCTATGACGGTTAAATACCACATTCGTCATAACAACCAGCAAAAAACTTAATAAATAACCATGGTGAGATATGTCGTTTTAATAGACGACGAAGTCCTCCTATGCCACATTATTGCTTATACATAAGGTATTGGCGTGAAAACGACCAATAAAATTGCATACCTTACCTTTTGGCCAAAAAGGCAAAACACTTATTCTTTTTGCTCCTAGGTTGCTAACACATGAGTTGGTGTAATTATAGACATCCTCATTTCAAGTAATGAAAAAATAAAATAACACAAAAACAAAGAGAAGTTGGCTACAGGTGAAAGGACCCCGCGGAGTTCCACGACTCCGGGAAGCTATTTCTCCAGCCGCATCTGAAGAGCAAGGAACATCAAGTATCTTTGCAGAACGTTTGATAATTCCACTCAATATATCGTCATCATAATACTCTAAATGAAGATTTATTCCAAAACGTGCCCGTAACGGAGCAGTCAGAAGTCCACTACGCGTAGTTGCTCCAACCAGAGTAAAAGGGCTTAAATCTATCTGAATACTTCTTGCAGAAGGACCTTTATCAATCATTATATCAATCCGATAGTCTTCCATTGCAGAATAAAGATATTCTTCCACAACAGGAGATAAACGATGAATTTCATCGATGAAAAGGACATCATTTGGTTCAAGACTTGTTAATACACCGGCCAAATCGCCTGGCTTATCAAGCACAGGGCCAGAAGTTATTTTGAAACCTACGCCTAATTCATTTGCAATAATATTTGAAAGAGTAGTTTTTCCCAATCCGGGAGGTCCGTGAAGTAATACATGATCGAGAGCTTCAGCTCGTAAACGAGCAGCCTTAACAAATATACGAAGGTTATCTACAACCTTGTCCTGCCCACTAAAAGACTCAAAATCCAAAGGACGTAAAGCGTTCTCATAATCCTTTTCTTTTGTAGTAAGCTGATTATCTCGTATATCAAATTTTTCTTCCATATATCACAATAATGAAGCGACAAAGGTATGAAAGATTCAAGAAATATAATCTAAAGGAAACATAAAATATTTGTTATCTATAAAAGAAAAGGGTATTTGATAAGCCACAGCTCAATCAAATACCCCTTTTGAAAATTACTCACGTAAGTTTCATTACCATTTAGATCACGCTTGATCTCTCCTAACTATAAATTTCAATCTGCAACACATATAACTACTCTATTCCAGTTATTTTTAGAATAAGGTTGAACACTATCACCCTTACCTTCAATAACTTTAATACGATCGGAAGATATACTATATTTATTAGTCAATTCATTAACCACAGCTTTTGCTCGCTTTTCAGAGATTTTCTGATTAAATGCCTTTGACCCTGTGCCTGCATCAGCATAACCTGTTATAGTAATCTTTGCATTTGGATTCTCTTTCAAGTATTGAGCAACAGTATACACATAAACTTCCTGATTAACATCTACGGCAGACTTTCCAATAGTGAAAAGAACCGGCGTATTAAAATATGATACAGTATCTGTTACGAATACTTTTTCTGTTTTAACAATAGTCTTTGGATTAGCTTTTAAAGATTCAATAGTTGCTCTTTGCTGATTAATCTCATCGTTCAAAGAATTAACTAATGCTTCATCATAAGGTCTGATTAATTCAAATCCTCTATTTTTAAATTTGTATGTAAAACCAACCATGAGATTGAAATAGAAGTCATTTTCAGATCCATATTTGGAATTAAATGCATCGCTTGCAGCATTACCATTTAGTTCCACATTAAAATCCCATGCTTCATTTATGCGGAAACTAGGCTGCAATCCAATTCTGGCAACACAGTTATCAGATGCTAATGCATTAGGAGAATTCTTAAAACCATGATTATATCCAACTCCCACAATACCATAAAGGTTAAAGCCTCGGTTTTCTTTATAAGAACAGAAAATATTGGTCATATTAAAAAGACCATCCAGATAAACGGCTGCATAATTCCAGCTATAGTTGTCGTCTTTCCAATCCCATCCTGCTCTGCCTTGCCATCCTCCAACTTGCAAACGCATACCAGCATATGGAGTGAAATACTTCCCTATAGAAAGGGCTGCAGTTGGAGAAATCAGTTTATCAAAATCGGGTTCACCAATTGTATAACCAATTCCAGCTTGACCTTGTATAAACCAATTGTCCCAAAAGCCATATTGCTTTAAGGCTTTTTCTTGTGACTGTGCAAATCCTGCTATACAAAAGAAGGAAATTGCTAGAAGAATAAGTTTCTTTTTCATATTAATCTAAGTTTAAGTACCTAAATATAAGAAAGATATATAACAAAGAAATAAAAAAAACAACAAATAACAAAATTCTTTTGTTCAAATTTCGCCATAAAATATTGTTATAAATCAATATTTTAAGTTCTAGTAATAGCAATAATAAAGTGAAAGATAAAATAAATTATTAACAATACATCTTAAGTATCAAAGTAAATCATTAACAGCTGCATCTTTTTCTATTTTCCATCTAAGAAAAGTGAAAATTTCAATTAACAATATTGAAACCAAAATCCATGCAAGATGAAACTGATCAAAAAAAACAAACATGCCTAAAACAGCATTGAATATCAATAAAAAAGGGACAGCTATTCCTATTGCATCCAGCAATTTAATACGTCTAATCACTTTTTTATTAAATAATGGAACAAACAAAAATGAATAAAGCAAATACATTATAGAGGAAAACAACAATGTTATCCAATCTCTAGAAGGAAAAATCAAACCAAGAAAAGAAAGAAAAAAAACAAACGAAATAGAGAGAATTCTTTTTTTTAATATCAAATAGTTATTCAACTGATTTACTCTATCTTTTATATCTTTATCATTGCATAATAAATCACATCCCAAACTGCACACAAGCATTCTCATGTATTGAACAGAAATCAGATCCTGGTTATAACTCACCTGTAATAAGCGCTTATCAAAATCTACAACAGCAGCGTTAACTCCTATTTGCGATTTTATAAGATGCTCAATCCAGCGAGATCTGCTCTTCGTTCTAACTTTTAACAGAAAGAATGTTTTTACTTCCATTGCTTGTACATTATATCATAAAAGATATAAAGAGAGAGAGAAACATTTAATCCCTCTCTCTTATATTCTTAATTAAAAGGTTGACTTTAGTTTATTACTATTTTCTTGTACCAACTGTTGAAAGTTTATTAACATGAACATTCAATGTAGTAGAAAGAGTTCCCCACTTATGAGTAATTGTTACAGGAATGTAAAGTTCATAATCCATTGTTAATGGAGTGCCATTATTTACATATTTCAAATAAGTAACGCCTCCAAAATTGTATTGAGAAAGTAATACATCAGTTGGACGTGCTCCAGCAGTATAACCTGCAGTTGGAACAAGGTTTCCAGCTACTTCCTTCAAATTAGTTTTAGCTTTGTTTGTATCAAAAGATACACCATCCAAACCATAGAAGCCCCACAACTGAGAAGCAGGAACCAAAGAAGTACCTCTCCAATCTGTAACTAGAACATCAATATTATCTGGAGTATGGAAGTATGAATAATTAATTATAGAACCTCCTGTTACTGCATCAGTGAAACTACCATCTGTAACAACACTTAAACTTAACGGTTTAATAAACTGAACATTAAATGTCATCAAGTTAATAATATTTCCATTGAATTCGTAATAAGCCTTAACATTTGCTGTCAAAGTACCTGCTTCCAATGCGTTAATAGCAACAGTATTTGCTGTTGAACGATCGAAGGTAATAACATCATCATTAATGCTAATGCCTTGTGCAGTAGAAGGAGTAGTACTAACAAGTACAAACTTCAACTCTCCACATGCGTTTGCATTGTTCAGTTTTACATTACCATTAGCGTCTTTATTAAATGCATTTGTTAAGTCAGCACTGTAAATACAATTAGCAGGATTATTATCCATTTGAGAAGAAGGAACAGCAACATTTACTTTAACAGCAGATTGATCAGCTGTCCAATATGTCAATTCTTTACCAACAATAGAAGTTGCAGGTTTAACAACCTTGATATTGAATGTAAATACTACATCAGGATTATCAGTATCTGCAAATGCAGACTCAACTGTAAATACTGCTGTAAAGTCCTTACCTGCATCAGGAATAACGCCAAATTGAATATCAGGAACATTCCAACGAATTTCTGTTGAAAGCTGACTACCTTCACCAACATTTGCTATATAAGGTTTAGCAGTAATAGCGCTTGTTGAAGATTTAATTTCGTAATTACCCCAGAACTGAGCATGGCTCATAGGAAGAACATTATAAACCTCCTTGTTAATTTGTTCAACACCAATCGTAAAGAGGTGACTAGTACAACCAAGAGTAATAGTTTCATTATAAACTACATTAATATCTGCTTTTTTATTAGCAGCAATCTTAACTTTAAAGAAAGCACGGTCAAGTACACGATTTTGTGCATCAACTAATTCAACTTTCACAATAGGAGTACGTCCTGCAGCTGCAGATAAAGGATTCTGATCGTACACTTTCGCTTTCATAATTCCATCTTCTGTAACAGATGCAAAATCTTGTTGATTAGTAGTTGCACCAGCTACTGTAATGTTGTAAGGAGCAGATGCTAAAGCAAAACGATAATGTAAACCATAAGCTGCATTATTAAAAGCAGAATGAGTACCATTAATTAAGTAACAAGAAGCTACTACATCTTTCAGATCTAACTGACCATTATAAACAAACGATGCCTCAGAAGCAACGTCTTCTGCACCTACTACAACACCTTGAGTTTTTTGAAGATCACTAAAATGATTACTCAAAGCGCCTTTTTTCGCAATATTTAAGTTATCACTACTAAGAGCAACTTCTGTAGCTCTAACATAGTCTGAATATACAGAAACTTCTGTTCCAGCTTGTTTTTCAGCAGAAGTAAGAGCCTTATCAGCTAAAGTAGCCTTCAGTGAAACAATATCAAATTTAGGTGCTGTAGCAAATGAAGCAGTCTTTGTAACATTAAGAGTTAACAATCCATTTTCATAATTATCAGTAACAACTGATATAGGAGCTGGATTATCTGATCCTAAACCTTTTGTTTCAGCTTGCTCACCTGTATAAACAAAATCTTTGATATCAGAACGCGTAACTCCATTAGGATTCAAACGATATTTTGCCTGAGATTGCATTGTACTACTATACAAAGTCTGAGGTGCAGGCTGATTGATATCTTTATAATACAATGTACTGAAAATAATAGTAGGGATTCCTGCTACATAAGTTTCAGGTACAAATGCCATACTTGTCAAACGGTGAGAGAANCCTGAGATTGCATTTAACTACTATAACAAAGGTCTGAGGTAGCAAGAGATTGAGTATCTTTACTAATACAATACTGAAAATATAGTAGGATTCTGCACAGTAATTCAGGTACAAATGTCCATCTTGTCAAACGAAAGATAGCATTCATTGTATTCAAATCACATTGATTGCTGAATCTGAGCAGACAAATTTAATTATCCTTTTATTCAGTATTTTTTGTCTCCATAAGTAGATTATACAACAGTGTCCAACTGTAGAAGAACATATGACTTCCACACTTTTTCAAGAGTTACAGCTGGTTGCATCAGCTGCTAAAGGCTTTATAACAGCTCATATTAGCTTCATCTTAGCTGTAAGCAATTTGCAGGATTGTTAGTTGAGCTGTCAAATTCAGAAATTAGTCCTCCAGAGTAGTAATTGCAGTATTTGCAATCTACCTTAACATAAATTGGCATCAATTTGTGTTACAATCAGCAAAAACTGCAGTAGTTGTCGATAGCCTTTATCATAAGTAGCTTTTGCAGATAAAGAGCAGCAAGTTCTTTTTAATGATGACAAAGAGCACTTCTTACTTCCTCTTAGTTGCTAAAGTTCTCATACAGTAGAGCAAAGTGGATACTATACTGTACGGGCAATTCTAGCACTAACACAGCCAATTCATCAATAATATTAGCATTAGGCCTATCTCTTACTAATCATTATGAGTAAGTTCATTTTCGTTGCTCCTTTTAACATGACTCCTGAAACACAATGCCATGCAAGGTAAAATTCTGGTTTCCAAAAGCTGTTACTGTAGTAAAAGCATCATCCATCTTATGACCATTAACTTCTTCAATAATACTTTTTTTTTTTTGCTGCAGCAGCAGCAGGCATCAAGCACTGTTTTAGCACATTAGCAGCAGTTGAGCTGTAGCAACAGTCTAGCTCGGCAGAGCAGTCTGAGTACCCTGAGAGTAGTAATCTGTTGTGTTAACAGCAGCAAGTTTCTTGGTTAAAGACTGAAGTATAATCAGCCTTATTACCATCAATCTGAGTCTGAAGATCAGTTGATGTCCACCGTCGTAAATCTTTACAACCTACAAATGTAGGTAGCTGCGCCTAAAGTTTCAGGGAATCATAGATAGCCAACTTCGGCAAGAAAATACTTTTTTCTCATAATTAAAACCAATTTTCTATATTTATTAAAAACCATTAATAAAATACATTTTTGTATTTTTTCTATATAACCAGTATTCAATAACCTCAAATATAGTAGGCATCCTAACCTATGCCGCACAACTAACAAACATCATAAACTGTTCTTTCATAATAAATTATAAATTAGTTAATTACAATATCAAATTTCCTTATCTAATTCTTTATTTGTTTCCATTTCTGTAGTTTAATCAAACATTCTAATTGTACAGGAGAAATTGGCCGGTTATTTTTTTAAATGATGCGCATTAGAAAACGCCACTGACAGATGAAATCCACACTTCTTTCCAATCTCTTTAATAGGAAACAGACATTGGTTATTACCAAGGAGTTTCTTGCAGTAACCTCTATTCTATATATCTGTTTATTAGTGTTTTGAAATTGCATCCAAAATACTTATTAATTGAATTAGATAAATAGGTAGTATTAGTCCCAACAACAGAACTAAGCTTTATTAGCGATAAAGAAGGATCTAAATAGATTTGTTTGGAATCCAAATTATAAAGCACTTCCTTATAAATATGCACTTCTTGATTTAAATTAATTATCGAAGGATCTAGACCATCAATAATATCGGTTTCTAAAGTTCCCTTTTCTTTTAACAAACCGAGCTGGGTTACAAACTGCTTAAATAGACTCTGCATATGTTTTCTGTTTAATATGTTTAAAGTATAATAGATCTAAATCCGAGGCTAATATATTAATCATTATAATATGATGTTACTCAAAAATAAACGAATATAAGTTTTAGGAATACAAATTTATGATTTAGGAATAATTCATTATAAAAAAGCCATTATTTTACATTTTATTGATAATAAATCGAATTATAAAGTCAACAATCATTCATATAATTATGTTCTGAGATAATTGATCTTTTTTAGTAATAAACTTCATAAGCATTAAAAAAAGCAAGTTAATTAATTCTTAAAATAGCTTTTAATAATTTAAGTGCAATAGTAGTTAAATAAGCATCTTAATTTTTGAAATAGGAAAAATTGATATAAATTTAAAATTTCTACTTTCATCAAATTACAAGCTATTTTAAATATTGGTTTTATTGATTCATAAAATATAAGAAAATAAATGCAGATCGAATTTAATATTTAAATACTTCATTTTCAGTTAAATAATAACACGTGCGCAAACTATAAAACATTCTAAAAGCCTGATCTTTACAAATACAGAATCAAAAATCTCACATTGATTAATTGCTTATTTTTCATTAAATTAATATTATATCTATTTTTCAAGCGTAAATATAGCATCCTTAATTAAATAAAAAAAAACAAAATTATTAAGAAGAAGAACTATATGGTAAAATTGGCGATTAAGCGGTATATTTTTATGTTTATTAAGTATATCTTTCTTCCATAGAATAGATAATAATCCTTTTTTTTCATAGATGAAGCAATAAAATTAAAAAATTAATTTTCACAACATAAAATCATGTATATATAAAGAAATACAAACTTGAATCAATGATTTAACTATGGATGCAATACCCACAGACATCAGATTTCAAATAAGTCATAACACATTAAACATTGTAATTATTGAATCATCGAACAGGTTTATTAAAATACTTTAATAAGTCAAATCAAAAAAAACAACAGTAAAAAGAAGATGATGAGAAATTATAAATGCATCCTTACTATTACAAATAAATATGCAACCAATGTTTGTTACAAGGAGATCTATACTTATATTATATACCTTATAGTTGAAATTTTCCAAAATTCAAATCTGATAAAAAGCAATAATTACAGCAATAACTGAAAACATATTCTTATTTTTGCAAAATTCTATTAAAAAAGACTTTTATGGTATTGAATTACATTTGGATTGCTTTCTTTGTCATTGCCTTTGTTGTTGCTTTGATAAGATTAATTTTTTGGGGAGACACGCAGGTGTTTAGTGAAATAATGAACTCCACTTTTAGTTCATCTAAAACCGCATTCGAGATATCTTTAGGTTTAACAGGAATACTCTCACTTTGGTTAGGCATAATGAAGATAGGAGAAAATGGGGGATTAATCTCAGCACTTTCACGTTGGCTTAGTCCCGTACTTAGTAAGTTATTCCCAGAGATTCCTAAAGGACATCCGGTTATGGGGGCTATTTTTATGAATATTTCAGCCAATATGCTGGGGCTTGACAATGCAGCTACCCCTCTTGGACTAAAAGCAATGAAAGAGTTGCAGGAATTAAACAAAGACAAGAAAGTTGCAAGCAATCCAATGATAATGTTCCTTGTTATCAACACCTCGGGATTAACATTGATTCCTATAAGCATAATGGTCTACAGAGCTCAATTAGGTGCTGCACAGCCAACAGATATCTTTGTCCCGATTATGGTTTCTACATTTTGTGCGGCTATCGCCGGAATCATAGCAACTAGTCTTTTTCAAAAGATTAATTTATTCAATAAAGCTATATTCTTATTCGTTGGCATAATCAGCGTACTCATTGGAGGGGTAATTTGCCTGTTTAGTATACTATCAAAAGAAGAAATCGGAACTTATTCTACTTTATTCGCCAATGTATTCCTATTCTCTATAATTCTATGCTTTATCGCTTCAGGAATAAGAAAAAAAATAAATGTCTATGAAACATTTGTAGAAGGGGCAAAAGAAGGATTCTCCACAGCAGTAAGAATCATTCCTTATTTAGTCGCAATTTTAGTTGGTGTAGCAGTATTCAGGGCTTCAGGTACAATGGATCTGATTATAAAAGGAATTGAATATCTTGTTAAACTTAGCGGATTAGATTCTAGCTTTGTTGGCGGGTTACCAACTGCTTTAATGAAACCTTTAAGTGGAAGCGGCGCCAGAGGGTTAATGGTGGATGCAATGAAAACATACGGTGCTGATTCATTCGTAGGTCGTCTATCTTGTATATTCCAGGGATCAACAGATACCACTTTTTACATTTTAGCAGTATATTTCGGCAGCGTGGGAATCAGAAAAACCCGCCATGCAGTTGCATGTGGTTTAATTGCAGATTTAGCAGGCGTTATTACAGCTATTTCAGTTTGTTATTTATTCTTTTCTTAATAATATGGCTATAAGTTATCAGACAGACGGGATAAAAATGCCCGCAATAAAAAAGAGAGAGACCAGTGCCTGGATTAAAGCAGTGGCAAGTTCGTACGAAAAAAAGGTTGGGGAAATAGCGTATATTTTTTGCTCTGACGAGAAAATCCTTGAAGTAAACAAAGAGTATCTGCAACACGATTATTATACCGATATAATCACGTTCGACTATTGTGAAGACAATGTTATTTCTGGAGATATCTTTATCAGCCTTGATACAGTTAAAAGCAATTCAGAACAATTTAATACGTCTTATAATGATGAATTGCACCGAACTATAATACATGGCATTCTCCACCTATGCGGAATAAACGATAAGGGTGAAGGAGAACGTGAAATAATGGAGGCTGAAGAGAATAAAGCTTTAGCACTATTAAAATAGTTGTCAATGCTATTTTAATGAGTTTTTGTTCATTTCTTCCTCTCAGAAAAAATAAAATTACTAATAGATCTAGCAATCTTGCAGTAAGCACATAACTATCTTGTAATAAACATTAAAGAGCCGCTAGATCTCTAAAAAATGATCTAGCGGCGATCTAGCAATCTAGCACCTTGCCTCGTCCTGATTTTGGTAGACTGTGTTTATTAATCATCTGTGTATTGGTTGCCTATAATTATTTATACCAATCCTAATCCTGCCTTGCCTCGTCTTTATTTTAGTGGCTATTCATCACTTTTGCTGAAAGATATTATAACCTCTTATTCATGATGCTTTTTAGACTTGTTATCAGATTCAATAAATGGATTATCAAAAAGCAAGTAGAATCTTGATTGGGGAAGAATTTAAGGCGGTTTACTTTCACAAAAAAGCGACGAAGAACCATTTTGGTTGACTACGTTTATTAATAATCTTGGTATTGGTTGTCTGTAGTTATGCACATCAGCCCTTATTCTTTCTATCTCATCCTGATTTTTACTGTGTTCATTAATACACCTGGCATAGGTTATCTATCAATCCTAATCCTATTAAAGGACGAAACATGTATATTTTAGCAGTACAATTACAGATAATGTTACTCTAGATCCAGAATACAGTTATTTATTAATCTAAACCAACTTTTTATAAACCTGAGTTCACAGTAACATATAAGTGAGAACTATCTATTAATATCTATAATACTTAGTTCTAGATTAGCTACAAGAGAAATAGATCTTATTAATATTAGAAGTAGTAGATAAAACCGGTAACTATAAACTAACTACTATAGGAAGAAATGGCAAAAGAAAAGATGAAAATATAAGTTGTAGAAACAATGTACAGATATACAACGAAATCACAAATACAATACAAACAATAACCTCTTAAAGATTGATTCCAATTCTTTTCCATTCATTCACTAAACTTACTAACTATTTTTCGTAAATTTGCGGCGTAAAATAGAATAAATCAATGGATTTTAAGTACGATGTAATTGTTATCGGAGCAGGACATGCCGGTTGCGAAGCTGCAGCTGCGGCCGCAAATCTGGGATCAAAAACATGTCTTATTACGATGGACATGAATAAAATTGGCCAGATGAGCTGCANATTGTTATCGGAGCAGGACATGCCGGTTGCGAAGCTGCAGCTGCGGCCGCAAATCTGGGATCAAAAACATGTCTTATTACGATGGACATGAATAAAATTGGTCAGATGAGCTGCAATCCTGCCGTTGGGGGTATTGCTAAAGGACAAATTGTTCGGGAAATCGATGCATTGGGTGGTTATATGGGATTAGTTACCGACAAGACTGCTATCCAATTCCGCATGCTTAACCGATCAAAAGGACCTGCAATGTGGAGCCCACGTGCACAATGTGATAGAAACAAGTTTATATGGACATGGAGAGAGATTCTCGAAAATATACCGAATCTCAATATATGGCAGGATACCGTAAAGGAAATTATCGTTGAAAACGGAGAAATTGTAGGTTTAAGAACATACCTTGATGTTGAATTTCGCGCCAAATGTGTCGTTCTCACCGCAGGGACTTTCCTCAACGGGCTAATGCATATAGGGAAGACAAAACTTCCGGGAGGAAGAATGGCAGAACCAGCATCTTATCTTTTGACCGAATCCATCGCAAGACATGGAGTTAAGTTCGGCAGAATGAAAACAGGTACTCCTGTACGTATTGACGGCCGGAGCGTAAATTATGATTTGATGGGAACTCAGGATGGAGAAAATGACTTCCACAAGTTTTCATATATGGATACTCCGACAAAAAATCTCAAGCAACTAGAATGCTGGACTTGTTATACAAATGAGGAAGTACACCAGATACTTAGAAATGGATTAGTAGATTCGCCCCTATTCAACGGACAAATCCAAAGTATTGGTCCACGATATTGCCCAAGTATAGAAACAAAGATTGTTACCTTCCCAGACAAGGAACAACATCAGCTATTTCTTGAACCGGAAGGAGAAACTACAAAGGAATTATATCTAAATGGATTCTCTTCATCGCTTCCATTGGACATTCAAATCAATGCGCTGAAAAAAATTCCAGCATTTAAGGATTTGATTATCTATCGACCGGGATATGCAATTGAATACGATTACTTCGATCCTACCCAACTAAAGCATACGTTGGAATCGAAGATTATCGGAAATCTATTCTTCGCGGGACAAGTAAACGGAACCACCGGTTATGAAGAAGCTGGCGGACAAGGTATCATTGCCGGAATAAATGCTCATCAGAATTGCCATAACGGAGAAGAATTTGTCCTTGGAAGAGACGAAGCATATATTGGCGTATTAATCGACGATTTGGTAACAAAAGGAGTTGATGAGCCTTATCGAATGTTTACTTCGCGCGCTGAATACAGAATATTACTTCGCCAGGATGATGCTGATATGCGACTGACTGAGAAATCATATAATCTGGGATTGGCAAAAAGCGATCGTTACGCTCTTTTAACCAAGAAAAGAGAAGAAGTGAAACGTATTACAGAGTTTGCGAGCAATTATTCTGTAAAGCCAGCTTATATAAATGAGGCTCTTGAAAGTATTGGCACAACACCATTGAGACAAGGATGCAAGTTGATAGATTTAATCAATCGTCCTCAGATTACTCTTGATATTATTTCAGAATCTATTCCTGCATTCAAAGAAGAGCTTGATAAAGTTGACGAGAGAAAAGAGGAAATAAAAGAAGCTGCTGAGATTTTGATCAAGTATAAAGGATACATTAATCGTGAAAGATTAATTGCCGATAAAATTGAAAGATTGGAGACAATAAAGATAAAAGGGAAATTCGATTATGATTCTATAAATTCTATTTCTACTGAAGCTAGACAAAAGCTTATCAAAATTGATCCTGAAACGATTGCTCAGGCAAGCAGAATTCCNGGNATTTCNCCGAGCGATATCAACGTGCTATTGGTGCTTTTAAGGAAGTAACAGAGGCCCGTTTCACGTGAAACAATTAAATTAACAAGAAACAACTAAAATACTGGCTATGAACAGAGAAAAGCTTATTAAGAGCATNAGAAATGTACCCGATTTCCCAATACCTGGGATTCAGTTTAAAGACGAAACTACTTTGTTTAAAGACCCTGATTGTTTGAAAGAACTTTCAGACGAATTGTACGAGATGTACAAAGACAAAGGAATCACAAAAGTTGCCGGCATAGAATCAAGAGGTTTTATTATGGGACCTATTTTAGCTGCCCGACTTGGAGCTGGATTTGTGCCTATCCGCAAACCTGGAAAATTACCAGCTGCTACTGTTGAAGAGAGTTACAATAAAGAATACGGAACTGATACTATNCAAGTGCACAAAGATGCAATTTGCGAAGATGATGTAGTTTTATTGCACGACGACCTTTTAGCAACAGGAGGAACAATGAAAGCTGCAATAAAATTAATGAAGAGATTCAATCCAAAGGATGTATACGTTAATTTCATTATTGAATTAAAAGACCTCAATGGAAGAGCTATTTTCTCAGAAGAAGATAAAATTGAAGCTGTACTTGAACTCTGATAAAACCAAAGTATAACATAATGGAGCCTCAGGAATTAAATACATCAGATTATTTAAAAGGAATTGTATCCAATCTCCCTGAAAAGCCTGGAATTTACCAATATTTAAATTCTGAAGGCACCATTATTTATGTTGGAAAGGCCAAAAACCTAAAAAGAAGGGTTTATTCTTACTTTAGTAAAGAGCATGAACCTGGAAAAACCCGAATACTTGTCAGCAAAATAGNTGATATCCGCTACATCGTAGTAAATACAGAAGAAGATGCATTGCTGCTGGAGAATAATCTTATCAAGAAATACAAGCCCAGATACAATGTTCTTCTGAAAGACGATAAAACATATCCGTCTATTTGCGTAAGCAATGAATATTTCCCCAGAGTATACAAAACAAGAAGAGTCGTCCGTGATGGTTCTACTTATTATGGTCCTTACAGCCATTTGCCTTCAATGTATGCCCTTTTAGACCTCGTAAAACACTTATATCCTATCAGAACTTGCCATTTAAACCTAACACCTGAAAATATTCGTGCAGGTAAATTTAAAGTCTGCCTGGAATATCACATTAAAAACTGCGCAGGACCTTGCGTTGGTTTAATGACACACGACGAATATCTGAAGAATATTGCAGAGGTTAAAGAGATTCTAAAAGGAAATACTCAGGAAATAAGCAAGGCTTTATTCGATAAAATGCAGGAATTAGCTTCTGAACTTAAGTTTGAAGAGGCGCATAAAATAAAAGAGAAGTATGAATTAATAGAGAATTACCGCGCTAAATCGGAAGTTGTTAGTTCAATCCTTCATAATATCGACGTATTCTCTATTGCAGACGACGATAAATCGGCCTTTATTAATTACCTGCACATTACAAACGGAAGCATTAATCAGGCATTTACTTTCGAGTATAAAAAGCGCTTGAATGAAACAACTGAAGAACTTTTATCTCTTCTCTCTGATAATAAATAGCTTCCCATAGAAAACTCCGGGAGCCAATTCGCAGATGTGGTAGACCAAACGTTCCGTGTATTCGTGGTGTTTCATGCGAGCTAAGTAAAGTAGCCGTCCAAACGAAGAAGCCGGAGAAACTTTGACTGGACTAGTGGCCATAACACGCACGGTAGTGAGGGGGTAAGATCGGTTAAGCGGGTGAAGAAGCCATCGTCGACGGTTAACACTCGAGCGACGCAGTCGGCCGGGAGGCATACAAAACTAGCCCGTAAATAGCTGGAGTAAAAAAGTCACGAAGAAGCTCACAGTAAATAAGAACAAAATCACAGCGTAGGTCTAAACAATGGCCTTGGCCAACAGTATATTTCGTTAAAGTGAAACGTTATAGACGCGGTTTGAGACGCAACGGATGGGACGAAAAGGGTACTCTCTACCCGAATTAGAGTAACGTCTTCTCAGAGCATTTCTCCCGTCCGCCTTTAGTAGCCACAAAACGACGGAACTACATGCTTCCCCCGCTAAGGGAAAAAAATCAACGTACGTACTCCGCATTTGGATTCCGAAATAATGTTTCTTAAAGAGGTAGTTGGTAGATCGTTGTCGGTGAAACAAACGTAGCTCGAAGGTAAAAGTAGCAGGTTTTTAGGAGTCTAAAATGATAGAAAAATGTTATCGGTTAAGTATACAGGAAGGGACGGGCAGACCGGAAAGAAGTTATGTTGTGTTATGTTGTTTAGGAAGGAACTACCGTCTAAACGTTCAACGGCAAACTAACATTTGTACTGGCGTACTGGAATGCCGCAACCATAAAATGTCGCGAAGAGTAACAATATTTGTTAAAGAACAAACAGGCCGTTTTTGTTTCATATGCGTTTAAGATTGGAAATAAATGCCATCCAACTAACGCACATAGTTAAAACCCCGAAAATCGGAAGTGGTTGTACCGGGCCTTTGGAAGAAGTTCTGCTACCGCGAGGACCTACCGCAAAGTTGCGACGTAACTCTAAGGAAATCTTCACCGTCAAAACCAGACAAATAGCGTACGGAAAAATCAAAGCAGGGTTTTCGGCTAAATCAAAACGGGAAATGACGCGAAATTAAGCCACCTTTTCATTTTGGTTTTGGCACTCGGAAGTAGTGCCTCTAACGGACTTATTGAAAGTCCGAAAGGACTTAAAAATAGCTCTTTTTTCCTTCCCATTCCCTAGCGGGCCTTTATCTTATAAAGATAAGGTCAAAAAACCCCGATATGCGTTGTCTCATTGGTGCAGCGCGTAGCTAATTCAAGAGCACTTTTAGGAAGACACCGGCTCGAAATCGGACGGGGAAATGGGGACGCGCAGATGCTACTGATTGACTCCGTTACCGAACGAGAAAGCAGGTTATTAGGCGAATATAGCGGTACATTTTGTTAGAGAAGCGTAACTTTCGCTTCAGCAATCCAGCCGAAGATGGCAAAAATATAACTTTCCGCCTATTAGAAAGAAACCTTTCCGAACCGAAAAAACCTTTTGGTCTGCGTGCTAACGTTTGGCCTATAGGTTCGGGACTTTATAAGCTCAATAGGTTTTCGTAAGATATACGTTAACCCTCTCGACGAAAGTAGACTTTAGCGAGACGTAAAAAAAAGTTATTAGGACTACGAAGGCGACGAGTGCCTAATTCAAAAAGTCGGACAAAATTGCCAGATGAAACATAGACGAATTCGCAAGTAGTACACTGTCGAGGGGTCGTTTCGAAGAAGAACAGAGGAGCAAACACCTTGCCATTTTACAATGTGGGGCAATTTTCAAGATATAGGCGATAAGTTTTCTTGGACTAATTTAAAGAAAGCTCTCTCTGAAATACATAGAAAGTGGCGTAAAGGGTTATTACTGT
>JGI20225J20221_1002053_pt1 | contig 16874 bp, 12 predicted proteins | sample BioMet4_FD_20221 | JGI IMG/M metagenome (IMG submission 20221) | reverse complement strand
TGCTCGGCCTCGCGGCGGATGAAGCCGAGCCATTTGAGCAGAGGCGCCTTCATCCACGACAGCGCGGTCCCCGTCGCGGCGGCGAAGGCCTTCCCGCAGGTCAGGCACCGCCGCCTCCGCGGGCCTTTCTTCCTCCTCCCGTGCCTTTCCACGGCGTCGAAGCCGCAGCCCGGGCAGGCGATCCTCCTTCCCGCGGAAGAGTGTCACCCCGGATAGTGTTGAAGGTTATGTTCCATTGACCTATACGATGGTCCTCGATAAGGTTGCCGCCTAAAACAATCCGCCATTAGAAAAGCCGATTTCCGTGAAGGAAGTCGGCTTTTTTCGTTAAGAAGAGACGAAGGACTACTTCGACGAAGCCTCAGCTTTCTTGGCTTTTGCTTCTTCGATGGTTTTTCGATACATTTCTTCCATTCGGTTCATCGAAGTCTGGAAGTCGAACTGCTGAACGTAAGAAAGATAATTCTCGCGGTTGGCTTTTTTCTCTTCGGGATGGCTGAGCCAATAATCGATGGCGTTCGCCAAATCCTTTTTGCGGTTGTGGCGGAAGAGGTTTCGTTTATCAAGGGCGAAGTAGCGGACGGAGCTCCGTTTCGAATCGCTGAGGACCGGCGTGAGGCCGCACGCCATCGCTTCGAGGGCACTCAAGGGCTCGATATCGATTAAACTCGGGTGAACATAAAGATCGGCATAATTGAGAATTTGAACCATCTCTTCGCGCGAATGGAAGCCTAATATCGGCGGATTGGTCAAATGAGCGCCCCATTTCTTGAAACGTTCTTCGTCGGGTCCAGCACCAGGTAAAATTAATTGAATATCCTTTTCGTAATGGGAGTAATGCAAGGCCTTAAAAAGAATTTTATGGTCTTTTTCTTTGCTGTAACGGGCGGTGAAAACGAGGATTTTCTTGTCTTTTAGCTCCGCTGGCTTTTCAACGGGGATGGGATGGAAGTCTTTTTGAATGCCATTGGAAATCACATAGCCATTCGATTTGAAATGGTTTTTCTCCTCGAAAAGGTCGCGGATGAACTGACTGGGGTAATGGATTGCATCGACTTTGGAGAAAAGCCACTTATAAAGGAGATGATACCAGCTGTCATTGGCCCAGGAGACGTTCATTAAGCCAACGTGGTTGGTGTAATTTTCGGCTTGGGTATGGAGCGAGGCCGTGCAAGGAATGCCCATTTCATGGGCGATATCAACCGAACGAGCGGAGAGGAATCCACAGAAATTGAAGTGGCAGATATCGGCTCCTTCAAGGGCTTTGCGAATCGTGGCTTCGTCCTTTTTTGAAGCGGGGTGGACCCCGTTTTTCTTCACATAGCCATTAAAAAGACCGAAATTAATGGCGGGGACGATGAAGTAGCCTTCTTGACCCCGCTTATCTTCATCGCAACAGACAATCCGAACTTCGTGGCCTTTCGCCCTCATCGCCCGGATGACATTCATCGTCGCGATGGTCGTGCCATTGTTCTCTTCGCCAAGAACGTCGCAAATAAACGTGATGATCATAATTTTCCCTTCGTTAAGATATTTTGTCGTAAGTGAGTGAGGTCTTCGAGCAAATGTGTTGTTTCTTCGGAAGTGAAGCCCGATAAAAAATAGCCATTGATCGTGGTTTCAATCGCCAAATATTCGGCTTTGAGTTTCAAGGAATCCTCACTGGCGGCGATCAGCATTTTTCGCCGGTCTTTCGGACTCTTTTTTCGGGTAATCAGGCCTTTCTTTTCCAAACGGTCCAACATCGCGGTCAAACTGGTTGGGGCGAGGGTGGTCGCTAAAGAAAGCTCATGGATACTTTGACACCCCTTGTTCCAGAGCACAATCAAAATTCGCCCTTGAGCCCCATTAAACGAAGCTAAACCCCGTTCGGAAAGCATTTTGTTAAAGAGGCGGTCGCTCAGCTGTTTGATTTGAACGATGAGAAAGCCAAGATCGGTATCCATAAATAATACTATATAGGAATATACTATATAGTTTTAAAAATTGAAAGCAATTCCACAATCAGTCCGGAGAGATGGTGCGGTTAAGTCCAGAACCGCAGGATCTCAAGCTTTCGATCATCATCGAAAACGTCCGGGTGCTTTTTTCTATCGAAACGACTTTTCCCTTTTTATATCCCAATAAAATCCCTTTCGTTGACTTTCCTTTACAAACATATTTTCCAAAAGCGCTTTGTGGAATATTTCGAACACAATATGGCAACTTTTATATTTTTTAGTATTCCTTTTACTCTATATCTCTTCGCGTATAATGACGCTACAGGAGTTCAGGGATCATGATTCGAATCGCCATTGTTGAAGACTGCAAAGAGGATGCCGAGATTCTCGAAAGCTTCCTCGGACGCTACGAGAGTGAAGAGAAAACGTCCTTTGCTCTTACCCATTATAAAAGTGGAGTAGCCTTTCTCGAAAACTACCATGGTGATCAAGACATCATCTTCATGGACATCGACCTTCCAGGGATGAATGGTCTCGACGTTTCGAGGCAGCTTCGAGAAAAGGATGAGACTGTCGTCTTGGTCTTTTTGACGAACTTGGCAAAATACGCGATCAAAGGCTACGCCGTCAATGCTTTTGATTTTATTGCGAAACCGATTACCTATTATTCTTTTTCGACGATGTTGCGCCGGGCCATTACTCGGGCAAGTCTTGAAAGCAAGGACGAAGTCATGATCAACTCGAGTGGAAGTTTATTGCGGCTTCCTCTCATCTCTATCAGCTATGTAGAAGTGTTCTCTCATCAGGTGATTTACCATACCGATAACGGCGATTATAGCGAGTGGCGGAGCCTTTCCTCAATCGAGGCAAATTTCCTTTCGCACGGCTTTGCCAAAGGCAGCTCGTCCTATTTGATTAATCTTCGCCGAATCAAAGCTCTCACCGGAGAAAAAGTGACCCTATCCGATGGAAAGGTGATTTATATTTCGCGGCGTAACAAAAAGGAATTCGCTCAAACGTTTGCCCAATTTCTCGCAGGAGAGTAGCGATGTATCAATGGACGTCCTTGTTTCTCTATAAATTTCAATTTCTGGCTGAACTTCTCATCGCCGAAGGGATTTTTTGCGTTTCTTTTCCCCGCCGTTCGCATTTTTGGTGGCGCTTTCCTCTCGGGCTTCTCCTGCTAGCGGGTCTCGTTTACGCAATTCCAATCGCCGATTATGGTTTGTTTTATCAGACCTTTCTCTTTTTAGGCATCTTCGCCTTGTCGATCGGCTATATTTGTTTCGTCTTTGAAGAACCGTTCTTGAATTTACTCTTTCTTGCCGTAGCGGGCTACGCCGTGCAACACATCGCTTTTTGCTGTTACCAGTTTTTCATGGTGGCAACGCTTTTTGGCGGGGGAACTTCTCTCGCCATTTATGGCAAAGGCATCACCGCCAATGATGTGGTCACTTTTCTCTCGTTTTATCTCTTTATTCTTTTTTATGCCGTCACTTATCTTGGCGCGTATTTCCTTTGGGGTCGTTCGCTTCGGAAAGAGAAAGATTTCATGATTTCCAACCGCTGGCTCTTTTTTATAGCCATTCTTTTCGTCTTTTTAGCGGTATTCCTCAATAGTGTCATGATTACGAAAGACACGCCGAAAGACAACCAGACGGAACTTTTGGTGGGCTTTGCTTATGGGATTTTGAGCTGCCTCCTGGTTTTGGTCGTTTTATTCAAAATCAAGGAAGCGAAGCAAGCCGAGAACGAATTGGCGATTGTCGAACAGCTTTGGCGTGAAGACAAAGCCCATTACGAATTGGCCAAAGAAAATATCGATATCATCAACATCAAATGCCATGACCTCAAACATCAATTGGCGGCCATCCGCTTGGGCGAAAGCAAGGATCTTGATGCCTTAAAAGGGGTGGAAAACTCCATCATGATTTATGGTGCCATGGTGAAAACTGGCAACGACGCCCTCGATGTTCTTTTGAGCGAAAAAACCCTCTTTTGCGGGAATAACGGCATTAGTCTCACCTACATCGTGGATGGGGAAAGACTTGCCTTTATGAGCTACTCCAGCATTTATTCCCTCTTCGGGAACGCCCTCGATAACGCGATCGAATATGTGAAAAGCTTAAGCGAAGACAAACGCTTCATCCGTTTGAGCGTGAAAGCCCAAGACGATATGGTCGCGATCCACATCGAGAATTATCTTGAACATGAATTGCCCTTAGAAGCGGGCTGGCCCAAGACGAGCAAAGGCGATAAAGCCTATCATGGTTTTGGTTTGCTCTCGATGCGAAAAATCGTCGAGCATTATGATGGCGAGATTTTCTTGAAGACCGATCACAATCTTTTTGCCATTGATATTCTTTTGCCTTCAAAAGTGGAAGGAAGTGGCGAAAAGAATCACGAACTAGGATTGCCGAATGAGCAATCAAAATGACGTTTTAGGAAATCAAAAAAGGCTTTTTTTAGCGGGGAAGGGAAAACAATTCCTCAAGCGAAGAAAGCCATTTTTCCTTTCGAAAATGACGTTGAAAACGCTTTCATTTCACTCCGGGTATCGCTGGGAGAAAAGCCGAATGTTGACGTTTTATTGGCGAAAAGAAACCTGCGGTGATTCAAGACTTTTTCTCTTTTTGCCCGAAAAGAATCCTCGGGGGTCCTCTCCGGATGAAAAAGAATGAAAAATTTTGAAAATCATCGGGATTTATCTCCCTCGCCCTTTCCGAGATTTTAATCGGAGTCATAGGGCGAAAATCCCCTTCAAACAGCCGTTTTTGCCTTTCGAAGAAGCTATGGTAGAGTGGTGCCACAAAAACGGGGAAGCCATCCCCAAAGGAGTAATTCAATGTTGAAAAAGAAGACCACAGCCTTGTTGCTCATGAGCGCGCTTTTTGTTCTCAGTGGATGCGGAGGTAACGCTAACATTTCCTCATTGACGAGCAGTGCGGTTTCTTCGACGAGTGAAGCCACTTCGTCCTCAACCTCTTCGGGAAAAGTCGCGGTGGTTGAGATGAGCCTGATTCTTGCGAAAACGAGCGCCAAAGTCGGTGAACACGTCGGTGTCACTGTGCAAATCAAACCCAGCAACGCCACCAACAAAGACTATGCTTTGTCGAGCAGCGATGAAACCATTGCCAAAATTGAAAATAACGAGGTGGTTTGCCTTGCTCAAGGCAATGTGACGATTACCGCTCGTTCGAAAGATAATGCCTTGAAGAAAGCCGAAGCCAAACTCACGGTCTTGGCGGTGGATAGCGAAGGGCGGAGCGAAAACCTTTTCGAAGCGGAATCCGGCAATCTAATCCCCGTAGAAGGCTCCAAGATGAAAGCCGAGGCGACCAGCGATGATCGCGTCAGTGGCGGAGCGGTGGTCAGCAGTCTATATAAAGGCGACCGCGTCATCTGGGGAATCGACGCCGCTGAAGCCGATGATAACGCCGATTTGAAGGTCCGTTTGATGGGTCCGAGCGGCTGGCTTGGTTTATGGGATTCCATTCCCTATGTGTTCTCGGATTGGTTCGCTTTCAAACTCAATGGAAAACTTCTGCCCCATCAAGACATCCAAGTTGCGGGCACGACCTTAAAGGGCCAAAGCGCCGATTATTATGCCGTTCAGACCATTGACTTAGGCTCAATTGCCTTACAAAAAGGCTTGAACACTTTGACTTTCGTGGTCACGAACCGCTACGACCAAACCACGATTAACGATGGAACCTATTCCGGCACCTTATCCTGCTGGGGAAATCTGGATAGCATTTCGGTTTTCTCGAAACAAGATCTTCGCTACGTTGCGAATACCCCCGAAGTTCCGGGTGCTCAAGAAGATGCGCCGTTTATTCGCGATGTGTTTGAAGCGGAATCCGCGTTAACCCGCGTCTATCAAAGCGAAAGCAACCCTCAAGTGAACTTAGGTGGAGCCACCAGCGCCGAGTTTAGCGAAGGAATGCATATTGTCTATGGCTTCTCGAGCGAAAAGGAATTCCGTTTCCGTTTGGCGCTCCGTCTTAATGCTCCTTATCGTGATCTGACGACCCCGGCAGTGGATCTTCCGTTGAACGATTACCTTGAGGTGAGCCTCAACGACAAGGACATCGACTTGACGGGCATGAGCCTCTCGGGAAATGGCGCAGTCGGCAAAAAAGATAATTTGAGTGAAGTGGTTAGCGGCTGGCTGACCTTATCCGCTGGCGATAACGTAATCGACATCACCGTTCGCGCGAAAGCCTCGGAATACGCCTATCTTGGCGGGCTTGATGCGATTGCCCTTCTTCACTATGAAGGTAGTGCGAACGCGACATTAGCGGCGGTCCCAGCTCCAAAACAAGTTCGCCGCTTTGAAGCTGAAGATGCGACGACGAAACGGGTTGGCTATGATCCATTATCCTCTGGGGCTAGCTTGCTTGAGTTGAAAGACGTGAAAAAAGTCCAGGCTGATGTTTATACCAACAAGACGGAAACCACGAAGGTGATCTATGGCGTTGAAAGCGATAAAAAGGCTGTAGCTACGCTCTCTTTAGCCATGGCAAGCCCTTATGAAACAACCGGGGCAACCATCGAAGATGTCAGCTTAGGAAATCTCGGCGACCTTTGGGTCAATGGAACCTTGGTCTCGACACCGATGATCCTGAGCGGAAACGGCGCGAAAGGCGTTAAAGACAACATCAATGTCGTCAGCGTCGAAATCACGCTTGAAGCCGGCAAGAACCGGATTGCGTGGGAACCCCAAAACTACACGGGCAAAACCTACGAGTATTTTGGTGCGATGGACTATATCGAAATCGCCAGCAAAGCGACGGTCGCCCCCTATTTGGTGAACTTCTATAGCGACCGCAACACTTATTTCGATGATGCGACCCCCGAACCGATTTATGTCACCTGCGACCAAGTCAATGAGACGACGCCGGATACTTGCTGGATTGGTCTTTACCGCGCCGAAGATCCGATCGAAGCTTCCTGCCCGGGTTCGCTCTATTGGTATTATCCGACCAACAGCCAGTGGAATAGCGACAAGGAAGCCTACCTTGGCAAGCCCTGCAACATCTTGACTCAGAATCCGAACTCCGAACGGGCGTTAGTGACGGCTGAAACAGGCGGCTATTACAAGATTGTCTACATGGAAAAAGATTCGAGAAACAGTGCGAATGGCTATGACGTTACCGACGTCGTTTACATCAGTGTTTGGAACGATCCGTCGGTCTATGGCGGCAAACTCGCCTAATCCTTAGGACATCAACGTATGCATTTTCATCACCAGGTCTTTCTGGCGATGGCCTTGCTGAGCTTGACCTCATGCGGAGGAGCCCATCCCTCCTCCGCATCGTCAGGCTCCTTAGCGGGGTCAACGTCCACAGCCGCATCTTCGAGCCTATCTTCCTCCGAATCTTTTCCTGACGCTATTTCTTCCGATTTCAGTCTTCTTTATGCTCCGAATGAACAAGGTGCCAATTTAGCCAGTGGCATCGTTCTCATCCAGAAAACCCCTTCTTTTTCTTCAAAAATTGCCTCTCTTTCGCTCTTTTGGGGGGATGAAAACGGTCCTTTGGCGGACTATAACGCCCTGGGAAGTTTTACCGATATCAAAGGAAGCGAATGGGAATTTCACTTTGCTCCTCACGCCCTCATTCCTTCGCCTGCGAAGAAACTTTGGGTCATCGCTTATGGGAGCTCTTCTCAAATGATTTCTCAGGCCAGCCTCGATTTCACTTCGGCAAAGAAAAGCGAACAACTCCATTACCGTTTCGAGGTCATTTCTGATCCGCAGGTCTCAACGAATTTTCCGGCATTTTATCAACATACGGTTTCCAGCTTTAGCCAAATCAAAACTTTGGATCCCACTAGCGAAGGCATCGTGATTAATGGCGACCTCGTCGATGAGGCCCGCGAAGAGAATTACGATTCTTTTTTCTCCGCTTTCTCGGAAGCTTATGGCGCGGAGAAGCCGCGTCTCATGATCGGCTTAGGCAACCACGAATTCATCGACCAATCGGAAGAAGGCAGCTATGCGGGATTAAGCGAAAGTGAATTAACTTCCCGTTACGAGAAACGCCTAGCCCTTTGGGAAAAGCAAACGGGCAATACCTCGCCCTTTTTCTCGACGATGATTGGAAAAAGCTATGCCTTGTTCCTTGGAACGACGGCTTTGCCGAAAGCCATTGGTGGCTACACGCGGGCCGATTGCAGTCTTAACGATGCCGAGCTGAGTTGGTTTAAGGAAACTCTCGCTTCCGCCCACAAAACCGGGGAACCGATTTACGTGTTCTCCCATGGTCCGCTTCGCGATACGGTGAGCGGCTCTTTAAGCGCCCTTCGACAGACTTGGTATGGCTATAGCGAAGAAAACGAGCAGAAATTGCGCGAGGCCATGGCGCCTTATCCCGAAATCCTCTTTTTCTCGAGTCACACCCATTGGTGTTTCGAAAGCGTCCAACCCTATTTGGTTCAATCCGATGCGCCCTCCTATTTCAATACCGGAGCCATCGCTTACCTTTGGCAAGGCGAAGGAGCGGGAGAATCCTATCAAAAAGGCTCCTATGACAAAGGTGGGGCTCAAGGCCTCTTCGTCGAAGTCTATGACGATCAGATCTGGATCAAGGGTTACCAATTCGAGACGCTGGACGCGGCGACCCATTATCATTTCAGCCCTTATCAAGTCGTGATCAATCTGACGAAAGGAGATAACGCATGAACAAGAAAAAAATCATTTCTTATGTCGGATTAGGCTTCCTCACCCTATTAAGTGGCGGGCTTATCGCTGGCAATATCGTTTGCTTTCAAGTCTTAGGTGTCGACTTTATTTCTCACGCTTTAGCGGGGACGGGTGCGACCAGCGGCAACGAAGAGGCCAGCCTTCTCGGCGAATCTTTGGTCCGCAAAATCACCGAAGAAAGCACCGTTCTTCTCAAAAATGAGAATGCAGCGCTTCCGCTCAACCTCAAAAATGAAGCCAAAGTGAATGTCTTCGGCTACACCAGCAACGATAAAGGCTGGGTCTTCACCGGGGTTGGGAGCGGTTCTTGTAAGCCAGATCCCGCCAAACGCATCGGTTTTCTTCAGGGTCTCAAAAACGCTGGTTTTCAATACAATGAGTCCTTAGCTAGCGCTTACGATCAGGCTTTGCCCACGAGCGACCCTTGGCTTTCAATGAACCAAAACGGGAAGATTCTTCAACCCGACAATAGTTTTTATTCGACCGACCGAATGAAGCAATGTCAGGAGTTCTCGCCAATTGCCTTGATTGTTCTTTCCCGTGATAGCGGAGAAAATGCGGGCGAGATTCCGAGTGTCTCCACCGATTATCTCTCGGGTGAAGTGGATCAAAGTCGCAGCTACCTTCAACTCTCCAAAAAAGAAGAGTTCATGCTGAATCAAGTCAAAGAAAACTTCGAGAAAGTCATCGTGATTTTGAATACGACGAACAATCTCCAATGCGACTTTTTGCGCGATGCTAAAATCGATGCGGCGCTCTATTGTGGTCCGACCGGTCTTAGTGGAGCTGAAAGCGTCGCCAATTTATTGGCAGGGGGCAAAAACGCGACGACGAATGCTGCGAGTGGCGGGAATGGAAGCCGGGTTCAGCTTAGCCCGAGCGGTCATTTAGCCGATACCTATTCTGCCGATTACACTCTTGAACCCGCCTATGCCAACCACGCGGTTCGCAACAAAAGTGCCACAGGTGGCAACATCGTCTATCAAGAAGGTCTTTATATCGGCTATCGCTGGTACGAGACTGCCGAAGAAATGGGTTTCTTCTCCGGCATGGAAAAAGGCTACGATTCCGCTGTGGTTTATCCTTTTGGATACGGTTTGAGTTATACCTCGTTTTCGTGGTCGCTTGTTCGCTCAAGTTTGCCCGATTCTTCTGAACTCAAAGAAACGAGCGAGCTGACCTATGAAGTCCAGGTCAGCAATACCGGTTCTTATCCGGGCAAAGATGTTGTTGAACTTTATTGCAAGGCTCCTTATTTGACGGGCGGAATTGAAAAAAGCGCGATTACCCTTGTGGCGTTCGCTAAAACCTCGACCCTTCAACCCGGGGAGAGTCAGACACTAACGTTGAGCACAAAGCCTTACGATTTCGCCTCGTACGATTGCTATGATCAGAACAAAAATGCTCATACCGGATACGAGCTTGATCCTGGCGTGTATTCGCTCGAATTGCGGAGCGATGCCCATCACCGGAAAAACATGGACAAGGGCGTTTTCACTTATTCGTTAGGCCAAGGAATCAACTATGACAAAGATCCTTTGACCCAACACGATGTCCTCAATCGTTTCACCGGGACGGATGCTCCCGCTGGCGTGGCGCTTGACGGTTCAACGATTGGCATCAATGAAACCTATCTTTCCCGCGCCGATTTTTATAAGACGTTCAAAGATCGACCTTCTTCTTTGCCAAACGATACAGCAAAACTCCTTCAGGCCCGCCTTTATGCCACGAGCGCTAATGATACCGATATCATGCCAACTTTCGATGAGAAAAACGGCTTAAGCCTCACGCACAAAGCCGATGGTTCTCTTCCTAGCGCGAGCGATCTTTCTCATCCTTCTAGCTTGGTTTATGACAACGCCTTGGTGGATGAATTGCTCAAAGATCCTCAAAGCCCCAAGTGGGATCAGCTTTTGAATCAGTTAAGCAAAGCCGATGCCCGAGCGTTGGTTGAGAAGAGCGGGTTCGGTTCCCCAGAATTATCCTCGATTGGCAAACCTCGCACCCTGGATTTCGATGGACCGAGCGGTTTTAACGAAAATACTCAAAAAATCGCTGAGGATAAATCGGCTTGGACTTCTTATCCAAGTGAAGAGGTGATTGCTTGCAGTTTCGATGTCGCTTTGGCGAATGAACTAGGTCAGTCAATGGCATTCGAGGCCAGCAAGAGCGGCATCAATGGTTGGTATGCCCCGGGTGTGAATTTACATCGCTCTCAATTACAACGGCCGCAATTATGAATACTATTCGGAAGATCCGCTGATTTCGGGCAAGATGGCCGCCGCGACGATCAGCGGTGCCAAAAGCGGAGGACTCTATTGCTATCTTAAGCATTTCGCTCTCAGCGAAGAAGGCGATAACGCCAAAGGAGTCGATACTTGGATTAGCGAACAGAGTTTCCGCGAACTTTATCTCAAACCCTTCGAAATCGCCGTCAAATCCGGCGCCAATGCTCTCATGAGCGCCTTCAATCGCATCGGCCCGATTTGGGCGGGAGCGAACTTCGATCTCTTAACCGAGNTTCTCAGGGGCGAATGGGGCTTCCAAGGCTCCGTGATCACGGACTGGAGTTCTGGGGATGAGATTATGAATGCGGTCAGCGGCGTTAAAGCGGGCAACGATATGTGGCTGAATCCGCTTCAAAATAACGGCACTCCGCTTCATGAGGACGACGCGACCGAAATGACTTGCGCCAAAATGGCGGTCCGTCATAACGTCTATACCTATCTTTCCACGTATCAATCCGTTCGAGATTTCGATCCGACGAACAATCCTTATAAAGTCAGTGCCGGAATCAAAGGCCCTACTTCGGTGACGTCGTGGTGGATTCCGACTTTGATCGGCATTGATGTCATCTTCTTCGGAGCCACCGTGGCTGATGCTCTTTATCTTTTTGTGCCGTGGTCGCGTTTACGGAAAAAACGCCCTGATCCGCGTTCATAATATTTGACCATTTCCGAAAGCCATGGTGGGTTCCATGGCTTTTTTCTTTGGATAAGAAAAAGGTTCTCTTTTTAAAAGAGAGTCGAGCTTTTCGAGTCTTTCGGAAAGAAAAAATGTTCGCGAAACGCTTTTCACAAGGAAAAAGGTTGGGGCTGGGTAAGAATTGCCTTACAATTAGGTCAGTGAATTCAATGAAAAGCAAAGATGAACTCCTTTATGAAGTTCTCAAACATCGGAACAACCTTCTGGCGGCTTATGTGAAAATATCCCCTTCGTTTTTTTAGCGAACCCTTTGTCTTTTTGACCCCTTCGTTTGAGCAAGTGGGGCTTTTAGGAATCGCTAGTCCCAACGATTTGGTTTCTTTAATCGACCGCAAAAGCGAAATCTGTGAATTTGAAGGTTATAGGGAATACCAGCAAGAACTCCATCACCAGATTCTCCAAATGAGTGAATCTTCGAGTTCCCATTCGTTAGCCTTGCTCCCGTTTTTAATCCAAGGCGTTCGTCGGGCCTACGCTCTTAGTGTTTTTCGCCTTGAAGAAGAAGGAATTATCGCTTTCGTCTTTGAAGAGTTCGATAACGATGTCATCAATCTCGAGAAACTCTTTTTCGCCTCTTCGAAAGACGATTTGACCGGTTTATTCAACCTTCATACTTTTTACGACCACACCAAAAAGAATCCACGGCCCCTTTATCTCGGACTCTTCGATCTCAACCGCTTTAAGGCCGTTAACGATACCTATGGCCATTCCAAAGGGGATGAGGTTTTGGCCGAAATTGGTCGGCGTTTAATAGCGATTTCGGGACCGGATGAGATTTATTATCACCGCTCAGGCGATGAATTTCTTTATTTGTCTTTCGTGATGGACCACGCCTATCAACTTCGCCAGATCGAGCGGATCGAAAATGAACTCGAGAGCATTCATATCATTCCGGGTAAAATCGATGCCGCTTTTGGCTTAGTGAAAGTCGACCATCATTCGAAAACTCCGCTTCATGGTGGCTATGATGACCGCGAAGAGCTTCTTTTCGCCGACATTGCCATGTATCAGGCTAAACTGGCGGGGAAGCGAAGCGTCATCCTCGAAAAAGATGAAGAGAGAACATCGATCTTAGCCGAAGGACCATTAGAAAATACGATATCGCGTTTGGCTGGGGCCTTAAAACGCTAGGAAGATCTTTTTAAGCCGCGTAGACGACCAATTCAATGGAGTCTGCGTCAAAAGAAATATTCGGATCTTTCGCCGAAGTGATTTTGGCGTTGATGGTGAGGACGCTTCCCCGAGGGAAATCACTAGGGATTGTGAGTGAAACGACAGGATAAGGGGACGATTCAACGAAATGAAGCATCGAAGTATCGACATCAAATCCATCGATGGAATAACTGGCAGGATAGGCGCTACGGCTGGCAGCAGTGAAATAGAACTGCGTCTCAGCATAGAGGGTATAGGAAATCGTCCCGCCCTGAGTGACGCTGCTGGTCTGGGCTTGACCCGAAGTCGTAATGACAACGAGTTTACTTAGCCCCGGAATGGCGGAAGACGAGGTCGAAGAGGAAGACGTGCTCACGCTCGTCGAACTATTGTATTGATAAGGCAAAGAACTGGTTGAAGAAGACCGGCGAAGGGTTGGCACCAGAATCGAAGTCAACACGCCTCCCCCGAGAACAAAGCCCATAAGGAGAAGTAAAAGGGGCTTGGCAATCGTACCCCGGGTTTCGCTGGGTAAAGCGATTTCTTTATGAAGATCTTCATAGAAGAAAGCATGCGGTGTGATCTGATAAAAAGTGATAAGGCGCTCAACGGCGTCGAGCGAAGGAAGCGATTCCCCTTTTTCATAATGGATGATGGTTCGTTTGGCCACGTCTAAGACTTCGGCTTCTTGGCTTTGGGAAAGATGATGCGATAGACGAAGACGAATGATATTGGTGGTGATCCGGTTCCCATCAAACGGCGGATTCACATCAGAAAAAGAAGCGGGATGAGGATTCATCAAAAGCAAATCATCGAGGGAGAGTTTGCAAAGGTTAGCCAAATTCGGAAGCACCATGATAGTCAAAGAAGAATCGCCGGCTTCGAATTTGGAAATGGCCTGGCTCGTGTAGCCAAGAGAGTTCGCGACATCGCTTTGGCTAAGGCTCAGTTGTTTACGGCGAAGCGCGAGATAGGCGCCGAGGGGCTGTCTTTCCATACTTAAAGTTCATTCTATTCCTATTATCCCTTAGAATGTACATCGATTTTTCACCGACAAAAGAGCAACAATTTGGCCTTCGATTCATCGCGAAAAAACAATTGAGGGGCTTTTTGCAGGGTTTTTGTCTTCTCTGAGCAAATCGCCAAGATTTTTTCATCGAGTTTTGTTAAGATTATCTTATTCCATAACATGAAAAAACTTGGGATTGTTTATTTGGTATCGCTTTATGCCGCCCAAGCGCCTTTTCTCATCGCTTTCATTCTCCTTTTTACTCAGAAGTCAACGATTACGTCGTACAATCCTTATTTCTTGACGGGCTTCATTCTTGAAGGAATCTCGATGATTTTGGGACTTGTCTATGCCATCGTTCTTCTCGCAAATGTCTTGACCCCAGAGCTTCGGGATTATCGCTTTGCGATGATTTTGAAACTCGCTTTGATCCCGTATTTCGTCATCAACTTCTACCTTTCGACGTTGACCGTCGCTGGTTTACTCAATCCTTGGCTCGCTTGGTCCGCGTTTCTCGTGGTCCCGCTTCTGGTGAGTTTGACCTACGCGGTGATGCTCATTTCTTCGATAAGCAATGTGGTGGTTCTCATTCGTGACATCATTCAAAAGAAACGAACCCTCCGTGATTCCCTCATGATTCTCATTTTCCATTTCCTTTTTGTCTTCGATGATCTTGGAGCCATCCTTCTTTTCGTCCAAGAGCGAAAGAAAAGCGAAGTTCTTCCTTCCCTCCCTCAACCCCCTGAAGCGTAACGCTGAAAACGTTTTCCTTAGCCTTGACAAGGTCTTTTCTTGAATATCGTTCTTTTGACTTCTATGATGAAACTTCCCTTAACGAAGGGAAAACACTATGGCATTAAAAATTGTATTGGATTCTTCCATTGGTTTTACGAAAGAAGAAGCCTTGAAGCAGGGCTTCTATTTCATTCCGTTCCCGATCACGCTCGGCGAGAAAACCTACACGGAAGGGGTCGATATTACCCCCGATCAATTCTATGGGCTCCTTGCTCAAGGATTGATGCCGCATACGGCGCAGCCTTCGCCTGAACTTTATCGCGAGGCTTTTAACGACGCCAGCGCTCATGGCGATGAGGTTCTCCTTCTTTCGCTTTCGAGCAAGATTTCCGGCGCTTTCCAAGCGGCCAATATCGCGAAAAATGAATGCGATCATCCCGAGAAGATTCATCTTTTGGACACCCTTTCGTTCTTCTGTGGGAGCCAAATCCTCCTTCACGAAGCCTTGGAGCATCAGGATCTTCCCATTGCCGAATTAATGGATTATCTCGAGGATCTTAAAACCCGAATCCATGTCTTTGCTGGCATGGACACCTTAACGTATGTCTATAAAGGCGGACGGCTTTCGAAATTCCATTATGCTTTAGGCGTTTTTCTCCACGCAAAAGCCATCGGCACTCTCGATGAAGGCTGCGTTGTTCTTTCTGGGAAAGCCATGGGAACGAAGAACGCGATGAATTTCGTGGTGGATAAGGCCAAGGAATTCCCGATTGATTTCTCTTATCCTGCCTATCTTTTCTATTCTTCGGATCCGACGATTCTTTCCACGTTTAAACGGGATTATTTTCTCCCCGCTTTCCCCGAAGCAAAAGACTGGTCAATTGCCCAAATCAATCCGCTCATCGGAAGCCATATCGGCCCCCTGGTCTATGGCATTTTCTATGTGAGCAAGCCCACCGAAACGACCCCGAAACTTTCCTTGTTCCAGAAAATCCATCAAGATATTCATTCCGTTTTCCATAAAAAAGACTGAGTTTTCATTTCTGTTTCTGCTCCTTTTATTGCGATAGCATCGCCTTGGTTAACGATTTCTTTCGCCTTTCGCTCCGCGAAGAGTAACCTTTTGTTATAATCATCAAAAGTTATGATCGAACTCCGGGATGTCAGCAAAATCTACGAGAATGGTTCGCACGCCTCCCTTTCGGCGCTTTTGAACGTTTCGCTTTCCTTTCCTGAACGCGGTTTCTACGCGATTCTTGGACCCTCTGGATGTGGCAAGACCACCCTCTTGAATCTCATTTCCCTTTTGGACCAGCCCAGTTCGGGGCATCTTTATTTCAAAGGTCGGGATTTAACGAGTCTTAATGAAGCGGAAGCGAATCAATATCGTGCGAAAGAAGTGGGTTTTGTCTTTCAGGAGAATAACCTCATTCCTCATCTTTCGGTTCTTTCAAACGTTCTCGTTTCCGACGCTTTCGCGCCAGAAATAAGCGCAAAAGAAAGCGAGAAAAAGGCGATCGAACTCCTCCAAGGTTTCGGCTTAGGGAATCGCCTCCATGATGAACCCCAAGAGCTTTCGGGCGGAGAAAAGCAGCGCGTTGCGATCGCCCGCGCCTTATTGCGAAGTCCCTCTTTGATTCTTGCCGATGAGCCGACCGGGTCTTTAGATAAAACCGCGGCGGTGGAAGTGATGGAGCTTTTGAAGAAGTTGAGCGAAAAGCGCTTGATCATCCTCGTCTCTCATAACGAAGCCCTCGTGAAAGATTATGTTGATGGGGTGGTCCGCCTCGATGGCGGCATCGTGAAGGAAATCTCTTTTTCAAAAGAAAACGAAGCGCCTTCTTCTCAGGAACATAAACCCCCTCGGACCCGTTATTCCTCGTTGTTTCGTTTGGCTTTTCTTCATATCAAGAACCGGCCTTTAAAAAGTCTCCTTCTTGTTCTTTCGGGCTCCATTGGTCTTATTGGGGCGGGATTGGTCGGGGGTATTTCCTATGGGTTAAAACAAACCTCTGGGCAATTGGAGACGGAACTCCTCAGCGATTTCCCTATTACCGTTGTGCCGTATTACTATGGGGCTCAGGCTTCGCTTTTTGATTCGCCTTCCACCTATTTCCCTTCGGGCGATGACGTGGTGGCACAAGATCAAAACACCATTCCTCACGTCAATAGTTTTAGCGCGGAATATCGTGCTTTCCTTGAAAGCACTATTCCCGCGGCTCAATTGACCACGAACTACGCGAGTCTCATTTCGGTCTTAGCTGAAAAAAGCGATGGGAGCATTCTTGTCAATAGCGCCAAAAGTGCATCTTCTTTGGACTCTTTCAAAGAAAGCTTTTTAGGTCAA
>JGI20225J20221_1003597_pt1 | contig 16893 bp, 15 predicted proteins | sample BioMet4_FD_20221 | JGI IMG/M metagenome (IMG submission 20221) | reverse complement strand
GAATTTAATTTATATCATAGCCACCCTTATGTATGTAGTCTGTCTTTTAAGAAACAGTGTCTTCTGTATCTACGATTTTATACTCAGGATGTTGTTTTAACCATTTAAGCGCATACGGACAAGTTGCAGCAATCTTATGACCATCAGCAATGATTTTATTTACCGCCATTTGTACAAGTTCTGCTGCAACCCCTTGGCGTCGAAGGGAATTATCAACAAATGTATGGTCAATTGTTGTTATACCATCATTTGTCTTAAATGTGATTTCAGCAATAACATTACCATCACTGTCATCCACATATATACGATCATTTTCTGTAATATACTTCATAATGCTTTACGTTTTAAATTCAATAATTGCAACCGTAAAAATATGAAATAAAAACGATATTTACATTATTATGACCATTAAATTATGTAAATTAACTTTTGATACTTCAATATTATTCTCTAACTTTACCGACAAAATATTAAATGTAAAGAAATGAAGAAAGTAATGTTAGCTGTATTAGGAACTGTTCTATTCCTAGCCAGTTGTAATACAAATAAAATTGTAACAGTTGATGCAAATAAGTTTGAAGGACTGGTAAAATCTTCCAAAGTACAACTCGTTGATGCTCGTACAGCCGAGGAATATGCAAGTGGTAGAATACCTGGGGCTACAAACATTGATGTAAAAAAAGGTGACTTTAAACAATTGGCTGAAGAGAAGCTTAGTAAAGATAAACCTGTTGCTATATATTGTCGTTCAGGCAAGCGCAGTTTGATTGGTGCTGGTATACTGCAAAAGGCTAAGTTTAAAGTGATAAACCTACGTGGAGGAATCATGGAATGGGAACAAGCAGGAAAAAGTATATCAAAATAAATGGTTAATCAGACTAATCGTATCATATTTATTATGATGTTGAATAATATTCTTTTTTTATAAAAAGATTAAGACTTTGTGTAATCATCACTTTTAAATCCTGTGCAAAATTAGACTATAATTTCTTTATATAGCTACTACAAGAAGCTCTATTTATCTCACGGATTCACACACATCCCACTTTGTGCTATCTGCAAAACAATCTCCACCACCTTAATTATCAATAAAGTGATACGAATATGGCAAAAATATGACATATATAGCAATATTATCACATTTTAATGTTTACTTCAACTTATTTTTGATAATTTTGCGACTAAATGAATATAGATAATTTTCATCCGCTCATCCTGAATGTGGGAAAGGCTGTACTCCATGCCGATTGGAACTGGCAGAATGTTTGCAGTCCTTTTGCACGCATATACTATATTGTAAAAGGAGAAGCTGATGTAGAGATTGACGGGATTAGTCATAAATTAATTCCAGACAGAATGTATCTCATTCCACCNTTCACNACCCACTCTACTAAATGCAAAGGACTCTTCATTCATTATTATATTCATATTTACGATGATAGCATAACAGGTAACACTCTCTTCGAAGAATATGACTTTCCGTTCGATATCAAATCAAATCATGGTGAGGAAAATCTATTCGAACGTCTTTGCAACCTGAATCCATCAATGATACTTCGCCGAAGCAATCCTATAGAATATGACAACAACCAGACTCTAGCACGCTCAATAATTCATAATAAGCAACGCTCTGAATGGCTGAAAATGGAATCAAGAGGTATTATATTCCAAATCTGCTCTAGATTCCTTGTTAATGCTACAACTAAGGCTGTTATCAAAAATGAGCGTATACTGAAAGCGACAAGACTCATACACACCAACCTTGCTTGCAATATCACAATAGAGAAGCTGGCAGCAGAGGCTGGAATCTCACAGGAGCATTTCATCCGTCTCTTCAGACAGACTACTGGAACCACTCCTATGCTCTATATAAACCAGAAACGTATCGAGAAAGCAGAACTACTATTGCTCACTACNGAAAAATCNATCCGAGAAATAGCACTCACGCTTGGGTATGAAGACAATTCATATTTCGTCAGAGTTTTTAAGAGGGTTACAAACACCACGCCAAGCGAATATCGTAGACAAAATAAACAATAAATAATAAGAAAATGTTCATGAATAAGAAAACACTTATTGCATTAGGTGCTTTGATGCTTACCGCAACAGCGTCGGCACAACATTACAAAACTGGCAAAAATGGTCTTATACTTGAAAAAAGTATGCTACCCGAAATGCCAGCCATACCTGCCCCTAAAGAAATAGGTAGTGTGAAAATGGGCGACAGCAAAACTTTCGAAGAGGTGCAGCTCAACATCCCTATTACCAAGGGTCCATACAAACCTAACTGGCAATCAATAGAAACTAACTATCCTGGCACTCCACAATGGCTTAGAGATGCTAAGTTCGGTATATGGGTACACTTTGGTCCTCAGGCAGCCGGAGAAAGTGGAGACTGGTATGCACGCAATCTATACAAGCAAGGACACTTGGCTTACAACAATCATCTTAAGCGCTATGGACATCCATCAGAGGTGGGATATAAAGAAGTGCTGCATAATTGGAATCCCGACAAACTCAATCCTGAATATCTCACAAAGCTATATCAGAAGTCGGGTGCCCGCTTTCTCATGATACAAGGTGTACATCACGACAACTACGACCTTTGGAACTCAAAGTTCCATCCATGGAATTCTATGAGCGTGGGACCAAAGCGTGATCTTCTACGAGAATGGGTCAACGCCTGCAAGAAATATAAGATGCACTACGGCGTAACATTCCACCACGAGTACACTTGGTGGTGGTGGCAGACGGCTTTCGGCAGTGATGCTACAGGCGATAAAGCTGGTATTCCCTATGACGGCAATCTCACCCTAAAAGACGGAAAAGGTAAATGGTGGGAAGGTCTTGATCCACGCCGTCTATATGGTATTGATCTACGCGAGTATGAAGATGTAGATACTATGGCACATACAAGATGGTCGCCTCCAAAGGCAGGCATATTCTCTCGTCATCTCGATTATTGCAAGTGGTATACCACAGAGTGGGCACTTCGCATGATGGATGTTACAGAAAATTACGACCCTGATTTCATTTATACCGACGGAACAGCTGAAGGACCTTTTACAGGTACTGGCACTGGTACTGGATATAAGTGCAACGCCATGCAAACTGTGATAGCTGATTATTACAACCGTCAGCTAGTAAGAAAAGGTAAAGTTGATGCATTCAGCATTGTCAAGTTCCGCCACCCTACCAATGGAACAGTAAACACAGCTGAGTTCGACTTCCCTGACACTATCAATACATCTCAGGCATGGATTCGTGAGGCACCTGTTGGTGACTGGTTTTACGCTCCTGATTTCACCTACGATTCTGGCAGCATGATACACTTTATCATTGAGGCAATAGCTCGTGATGGCAACGTAGCCCTTAATATCCCGATGCGTCCTGATGGCAGTATTGAGGATGCTTGTGTCACAATGCTTGAAGAGGTTGGCAAGTGGATGAACATCAACGGCGAATCGGTGTATGGAAGCAAAGCATGGAAGACTTTGGGTGAAGGTGAAATCATTAATGGAAAATTGAAGAAACTTCCTGGAGGCGGTTTGGGTAAGAAGCATGCACAATTCAAGTTCAATGCTCAGGATATCCGTTTCACAGAAGGTAAGAATAGCAATCTGTATGCCTTCTGCATGAATGTGCCTGATGCTGGTCAAAAGGTGATTATCCATGCACTGAGTACTGACAAAGCTTTGGCAAACCATCATATCAAGAGGGTTACACTGCTTGGCTACAAAGGTAAACTGTCATGGGAACAGACTGCAGATGGACTTGGAGTAACTTATCCTAAGGATGCAAAGCTCAAAACAGCTATTGTATTCAAAATAGAATAATAACTATATGCAATTCATCATTGATAATATTTTAATGCAATTGCATAATATTATCAATGATGACTGCAATAATCATAATCAGATAATTTAAAAAAGCTTCCTCTACTCATAACTGAGCGGAAACTTTCTTGTAATTTTTTCTTAATACCTTTGCTGCGTTTCGTGCTAGTTTTTTAAAATTAGGTGAACAATACTGGTCCATTATATAGTTTTTAAAATAAACAAACACCCAAATGTATCTTAACCTTAATTGCAAAGACAATAATGTACCTATTTATAAGCATAAAATTGTATTTATAACGGATAAACATGAAACCGCAATACCCTAATTTTACTATTTTATTTATTTTTCATACATTAACTTTCGATTTGATACATTTATTAGTTAAAATGCGCAATATCAAAATGAAAAGCAACACCACACATTACAATATGATACTTTTACCAAATATATAGAAACAAAAAGACACCAAAACAACACAATAACTTACATATTGCGTATCTTTGTACCGTTATTATAATCAATATGATTTAATTTCACGGTGTTTTCATACAATTTGATGTCAGGATGGCAGCATATAAATGCAGATAAATATTATACAATAACAAGTATACATCATATATATTTTAATCATTTAATTGTAAATAGTTATGAAAAAGATTGAAGCAATTATTAGAACTTCAAAGTTTGAAGAAGTTAAGGACGCTCTACGCCAGGTGGGCATTGATTTCTTTTCGTATTCAGATGTTACAGGGGTTGGAAACGAAATTAGGAAAGGTGAACTATCTTATCGTGGTACCGTATATGATACAAGCTATATACCACGGCAGTTGTTAACGATAGTAGTGCGGGATATAAATGCGAAGAAGACTGTCGACGCCATTTTAAAAACAGCGAGAACCGGTGTTATAGGCGATGGAAAGATATTTGTATCTTCAATTGAAGAGTCATATCGTATAAGGACAGGTGAAGAGGGAGATGATTCATTGTATAATAAATAAAATATAATTGTTATGAGAAAATTTGTATTAATATTACTGATGGTGATAACGGTTTCAGTAGCTAACTTTGCCTATGCTGGTACAACAAAGCTTGCTGATCCATCTGGAACTTCAACAGGAAATGTAAATGATATAACTGCGGTTACCCCAGGAAAACCTACGCAGAGTGAAATTGCAGATCAGGTAGGTCACAACAAGGTGGCAATAAATATGGTATGGGTTTTGGTAACAGGATTCCTTGTTATGTTTATGCAGGCAGGTTTCGCACTTGTTGAAACCGGACTTACTAGAGCCAAAAATGCTAATCATACCATGGCTATGAACTTTATGGTTTATGCATTAGGTATGATAGGATTCTTTATAAGTGGATTTGCTATCATGTTTGGAGGAATTGGTAGCCTTGGAACCTTAGGTGGATTTGGGGGATTGTCTCATGAATTTGCCATTAACCTCTTTGGACATACCTTTGGACTATTCGGCACGACAGGCTTTTTCCTTAGTGGCGGTACTTATGATGTTGCTGTATTTGCTCTTTTCTTGTTNGAGATGGTATTTATGGATACAACNGCAACAATCCCNACAGGATCAATGGCTGANCGTTGGAAATTCTCTTCTTTTGCAATATATGGNATTATAGTTGGAGGTCTTATTTATCCTATATTCGGNAACTGGGTATGGGGCGGAGGNTGGCTCTCACAACTAGGAAGCATGTTTGGACTTGGACATGGAGTTGTAGACTTTGCTGGTTCTGCTGTGGTCCACATGACAGGTGGTGTCTTAGCGCTAGTTGGAGCTATCATGATAGGCCCTAGAGTTGGAAAATACAATAAAAACGGAACGCCAAACGCTATTCCTGGTCATAATATACCATTGGCTATTGTTGGTTGTTTTATATTAGCATTCGGATGGTTTGGATTTAACTCAGGTTCATCTTTAGCTGGTGGCGATTTAAGAATTAGTGTTGTCGCCGTTAATACAATGATTGCATCTGCAACAGGAGCTTTCGCGTCAATGATATATATGTGGTGGTTTAAGACAAAGAAGCCAGATCCAACAATGATGATGAACGGTATGTTAGCAGGTCTTGTAGCTATCACTGCTCCATGTGCTTTTGTCAATGTATTGAGTGCAGCTCTTATCGGTCTTGTTGCTGGAGTTTTGGTAATTGAAGCCTCTTTCTTCTTTGAGCGTAAACTGAAGATTGACGATCCTGTGGGAGCTATTTCTGTACACGGCGTCAATGGAGCTTGGGGAGTATTATCATTAGGTCTATTTGCTGATGGTTCATACGGCAATGGTTGGAATGGTGTGAAAGGCACTGTAACAGGACTTTTCTATGGAGATGCTAGTCAATTCTTTGCACAGCTCATCGGTGTTATCACTAACATTATCTATGTTGCTGCTATTGGTTGGGTTGTATTCAAGATTATCGGATTCTTCACTCATGGAATGAGAGTCAAGGTTGATGCTGAGCTTGGCGGACTTGATGTTCCAGAAATGGGTATCGAAGGCTATTCTGGTGTAAAAATGGATAAAAATTCTGAGACACCACTTGCTAGATAATATGATGTATATTGATGTGTCGTGAATCAGCATTGTGCTTAACAAAGCGATATCAGGCACATCAATGCTTATACGCTATTCATCATTGATAATCTTTCTAATGCAATTGCATTATATTATCAATGATGAGTGCTATAAATAAAACCAGATAAATATTATTGGTTTCTCTGTATAAATTGCAATAATCCTTATCTTTACTTATCTTCGTTATTTTTTCAAACATATACCTTTGATATATGCTACAAATCAAGCCTATTGTAAATACAATAATATATATATATCTTCTCTCATAATTTTATTTCATTATTAGTTACGTTTTTCACATTAAAATCCCCTACTACACATATATCTGTATTCTGGGATTACAATTTAATTAACGTGAGTTCGACGAATTATAAGTCCTTGTAAATTTGGTGATTAGCGAAATTTGTTGTAACTTTATAGTGTTGACATACAAAGAATTACAGACAAAAATCGCTATGATCACCGAGGACAAAGTTACGGAAATATTTTGTATGGCAGATGATTTCTGCAAGTTTTTTGATGCAATGATGGCAAAATATACGCTAAAACCGGTCAATAAGAGGAAATACCATCGTGATTCCACCATGTCAAAGGCTGAAGTCATGGTTATCATGATTCTTTTCCATGATTCCGGTTATCGTTGCCTGAAGCATTTCTATCTTGAAAAGGTATGCAAACACCTGCGTCATCTGTTTCCCAAGGTTGTCTCATACAACCGTTTTGTAGAGTTGGAAAGGGAAGTTGCCATACCCTTGGCTTTGTTCATCAAGAAGGTTCTTTTGGGCAAATGCACAGGTATCAGTTTTGTGGACAGCACTCCATTGCGAGTATGCAGGAACCAGAGGATCCTTATACATAAAACTTTCAAAGGTATTGCGCAGCGAGGAAAATGCTCAATGGGCTGGTTCTTCGGCTTTAAGCTTCATCTAATCTGCAATGAGAAAGGGGAACTACTCAACTTCATGATAACACCAGGTGATGTTGACGATCGCAGGCCTTTGGAATACAAAGCATTTGTAGAATTTATATATGGAAAGCTGGTTGGAGACAGGGGGTACATCAGCAAGAATCTGTTCGAGCGATTATTCATTGATGGTATTCAACTGATCACTAAACTGAAAAGCAATATGAAAGGGGCATTGATGTCTGTTTCTGATAAGCTACTGTTAAGAAAGCGAGCTATTATCGAAACCATAAATGATGAATTGAAGAATATTGCACAAGTTGAACACTCAAGGCATAGATGTTTCGATAATTTCATTGTCAACATGCTTGGAGCATTGGCTGCGTATTGCTGTTTTCCTAAAAAGCCGTGTATCAATATTGAAAGAACTATTGACACACAACTTAAACTCTTTTGAATTCGTCGAACTCACGTTAATTACTAAGCATTCATTTGTTTGGTTATTTGTATTTGTAACGATTTAATCTAAACCGAAAATCTGTTGTTTACACAGTAATCAACATGTACATACGCACGAAAGAATTTGTTATTTTTCATTTTAAAGTTATTTTAGTTAAGTCTCTAGTTGTTATTTGANTGTTGTTTACACAGTAATCAACATGTACATACGCACGAAAGAATTTGTTATTTTTCATTTTAAAGTTATTTTAGTTAAGTCTCTAGTTGTTATTTGACCAGAATTAAAGATTTTCAAAGAGCAACCAGAGGTTTAATATTGTGACAATGCCAGCCAGAGAATACAGGAAAGCTGAATTCCATGGTCTATTCGCGTATTTACCCATCACCTGCTTTGAAGATGTAAGGCTCACCTGCAGAAATACCGTGAACGGTAGTTGAATACTAAGTATCATTTGTGATATCAGTAGGCACTTAAATGGATTGCTGATAAAGAAAATTATCAATAGCGATATGCCGAGAGATAGACAGATACCAATGATGGAATGAGAGTCTTTGATATTGTATGACTCACCAAAAAGACCTGCAAAGATACTGCCAGCAGCCATACCACTGGTAATAGTGCTTGATATGCCAGCTAGCAGAAGTGCTATTGCAAAGATGTTAGCTGCGCTATTGCCAAGTAAAGGCGTGAGTAGAGACTGTGCCTGAGACAGTTCTTCTACATGGATGCCATTGTGAAAGAATGTAGCTGCTGCAAGCAATATCATTGCGCTGTTTATCGCCCACCCCACAATCATTGAAAATAATGTGTCAAAAAACTCATATTTCAATGTTTGTTGAATGTACTTGTCTGATCGTTTCTGGATTTGACGACTTTGAATGATTTCTGAATGCAAAAACAGATTATGAGGCATAATCACAGCGCCGAGCACGCTCATGATAATCATCATACTGCCTTGAGGAATGCTTGGCACTACCCATCCATGCGTGGCTGCGCCCCAATCTATATGAACAAGGAAAAGTTCATAAATAAATGAGAGTCCTATCACGGATACAAATTCAATGATGCCACGTTCCATTCTTTTATACGAATTCGTGAAGATCATAATCACTACTGTTATCGTGGTGAGTATAGATCCCCAGACAATAGGTACGTTGAATAGCATCTGCAGGGCTATAGCACCTCCAAGAATCTCTGCCAGTGATGTTGAGATACTAGCGAGCACAGCTGTAATGATAATCGGGCGTCCAATATATTTAGGCGTATATTTATCAGCAGCCTCACTAAGGCACAATCCTGTGACAATNCCAAGATGGGCCACGTTATGCTGTAGTGCAATCAGCATGATTGTAGAGAGGGTTACTACCCAAAGAAGTGAATATCCGAAGTAGGAACCCGCAGCGAAATTACTTGCCCAGTTACCCGGATCAATGAAACCAACAGTGACTAACAGTCCTGGTCCAATATATTTGAAGATGTCAAAACCACCCAACACTCGCGGGTGTGTCTTGCTCTTTAGTTCTTTTATTATATTCATCATAGCTGCGAAGATACAAATAAATTTTATATGATATGTAATCTTTGCAGAAAAATACCAACTATTGGNGATGNGANTTGNNTGAAAGTAAGCAATGACTTGCCCAATGACTAATTCATTTGTTCCCCCACTNCTACATTTTCTCTGCNTCATCTGCGNTATCTGCGNGAGAATAAATAGGCTAAAACGATAATCTGTTNTGATTCATTAAGCCAACTTTATGCAAGTGCATAAATAATCAGAATGTTATAGAGCAAACAAGGCCCTTATTCTCCTTGGAATAATAAGGTACAAGATATGCATTTTTTAAAGGATGCTTATGATAAATGATTCTTGCAATGCTTGGGTACAGCCAATATGCAGCTTTAACACTCATTATACCTATACCCGCACCTGCCAGCACATCAGTAAACCAGTGGCGGTTGTTATACATTCTGAAGAATCCCGTACCTGCTGCAACAGCATATCCGGCAACTCCTATCCATGGAGATGTATCTTGGTATTCTCTTCGCAATAGTTCTGCTCCCAAGAACGCAGTAGCTGCATGACCTGAAGGAAATGAATTTCGGCCACTACCATCGGGACGTTCCACTTTGGTGGTAACTTTCAATATATTTACAGTTGCTCCCATTATTGCATAGGCAGTCGCAGAAATTATAGTTTGGTCTCTTAAGTTGTGTTTACTTTTAATTCCCAAAAAGTTCAATCCATAAACAGATACAATTGGAACATATTGGGAGAAATCATCTATTGATATCTTTCTGTCAATATTCTCCTGCAATTCATTACGTATTTCTTTGTTCTGATATTTCATCCAGTCACTTTTCAGTCCTATCACACCAACACCTATTAATACAGAGGGTATAATGATTTGTTTCAATTTAAAACGGTATGGAGAAAACTTCTTCGCACAGAATCGAGACGTGTCATTGATACATTTATCCTTGCATGCGTAACTATCATTAACAAGAATCAGTTTGTCCATAGGCTTGCTTGGAATAAGAGTGCTTTGCGCCATCAAATTCTCTTGTTGAAGGCACGCTAATAGTATGATAATAATTCTAAAGATTTTCATCATATTCAAGTTTTGTGTTATGTTTATTTGCTTTACTCCCAAAAGTATAAGACGCTCCTATATAAAATATTCGTGGATTTCGACGTGTGTTTACTTTCTGTTTCAGTTCTGGCGTATCCAGCGTGTATGCCTTGCGGTATGTATCAAATAGGTCTGTCACAGAAGCAAGTATTGAAAGATTGATACTTGGAATATCATATTTCATCCCTAAATTGACGCGAAAATCTGCATTGCGATATCCTTGTGGCACTAGTGTCTTGGAGTGATAGCTGGTATTAATCTGCAACATATAATGACTGAAGGGCATGAAGTTAGTATTCAGCAGCGTACTCCATGAAAAAGTATCCTTATGACTACCATAGCCCAATTTTTGAGCGTTTATCTGATCATAGTATCCGTTAACGTTCCAGTTGAATGACATCCAGCGACCAACAGAATAGTCCCATATCATTTCTATTCCTGAATTGTAACTAGACTCTAAATTCTCTTTCGTCGTTAGTAACACGCCATTTGATATGTAGCGTGATACGCTTGTAATCTGATTTGTCAGATAACGGTAATAGAGTGTGGTCATCAACGATGAGTTTTTGTTATTATGCCATAGCCATGTTGCTTCCAATGAGTGTATTTTCTCTGGCTTCAGATTTGGATTTCCTGTAGAGAGACTTAATGGGTTGATACGCTCGGCAAACGGATTCATGTCTTCTCCTTCTGGACGGTTGACGCGTAGACTGTAACTGAGTTGTAAATCATGAGAAGCATTCAACTTATATGATGCGTGAATGGTGGGATAGATATTGATATAATGCTGCGTCATCGTACTGTCAAGCGATAATAGTTTGTTGCTTATTAACGCGTATTCTCCACGCAAGCCCCACATAAGACTCCATTTTCCAAACGTTTTTTCGAGTGTTGCATATACAGAATGCATTGTACGGTAATGCCTAAAATCACTAGATTCGGTTGCATTTGTCACAAAATTCGTGCCATCCCAATCTTGTGAATGGTAACTCTGCTCAGCTTTCAGTGCTTCTAGTTCATAGCCGGCAGACAGTTTGCACGTCTCCGACAGATTGTATTGTTCATGCAATTTAACTATATGTAGATAGTTGGCATCCCATACATGAATATTGTCCAGTAANGGTTGAGTAGTTGCTGCATGAATCGTGGAATACCNGTTCATCTCGTCTTCGCTTTCCGATGAATAAGTATAATTAATGCCCCATTCATTGCCATTGCCGTAATTGTGGGTATAGATAAAATTACCCTCCCACATATTTTCTTTGGCATCGGCATCCCTGTGGCGATGATAGTAGTCTGTCTGACTATGATTCAAATCTTCTGTGACAGATTCAATATTTTCGTTGCGGAGAAATTTTCGATGATTGTAACTGCCGTTTACTTCTATGTAATCTTTGGCTGAGAGATTGATGCCAGCTCCCAATCGAAATAGATGAGAAACAGGTCGTCCTACTCCCAGTGTGGTCTGGTCAATATAATTAGTGGTAGACTGTCTGATATCATACGTACTGCGATCATAACGGTCCTGACGAAAGGCATATCCGCCGAATACATTCACTTTTCCCACAGTATAATTCATATTGATACCAGCATTGTATCTGTCATGGCTACCTGTATTGACAGTCACAGAACTATTAAATCCTGCCTTTACATCTTTCTTTGTCACGATATTGATAATGCCACCACTGCCATCGGGCTTATATTGTGCTGAAGGATTTGTGATAATCTCTATACGATCAATAGTACTGGCTGGTAATTGTTGCAGTGTATTTGAACGCACCTTACTACTCATCATTGTTGACGGCTTACCATTGATGAGAATGGTGACATTACTGTTTCCTCGAAGACTCACACCACCATCCATATCAACTTCTACAGACGGTATATTCTGCATCAAATCGCCTACAGATCCCGAACTGCTCATGATATCCTGACCTACATTAAAAACTTTTTTATCAAGTTTAGGAACAAAGACAGGTCTGCGTCCAGATACTACGACCTCAGCTAATTGCTCACTATTCTCGTCCATCCATATAGTCCCCATGTCGATAGATTTTTTTTCTTTCGTCATGGTTAAATGCAATTTTACATCCTTTAATCCAATGTAACTACATAATAAATAACAGTTATCCCTAAAAGGGATGTTTTCCAAATGGAACATACCTAGTGAGTCTGTCACAGTACCAGAAAGCATTTTATTGCCACTGGTGGTGTAAATACTCACCGTGGCATATTCGATAGAAGTCTTGCTTGATCTGACTTTTAATTGACCAAAGATTTCGCCATTATTTTCAGTCGCTATTGATGTAGCATACTATAAGCGACGCAATAAACATAAAATTATTTTTTTCATACCGATTATATTTATTAATCGGTGACAAAAATACAATCAGATTTAGGAGAGAATTAAAATTTTGTATTGCAAATGTGTTACTTTTCATTCTTTAACATAACAGTAAATGTATGTTTTCCTAACAAAAAAGAATAATTAATAATCCACCTATGATAATCACAAATTGCTTTGACAATGGAAAGTCCAAGACCGTGACCTTCCTTATTATCCTCACTTGAATGGAATCTTTGGAAAAGAGTGCTTTCATCAAGTGCTTTATTTGAACCATTATTACTTACCGAAATGTAATTATCTCCCAATTCAATTTCAATTTTTCTATTTTTAGGCATGCTATGACGTATAGAATTGACAATGAGATTATTAAACATACATTCTAACAAAATACGGTTAGCAACAATTATTAATTTATGATTACTCTTATTTATAAGCTTTATTGAAGTATTCACATGAATAGCCTCAAACATATTTAATGACGAATTTACGAATTCAGAAACATCTATTTTCTCAGTATTATTATACTGAGAGTTTTCTATTTTCGCAAGTAATAAAAGACTTCGATTAAGATGTCTCATTCGTGTGTTTATATCATATATCCCTGACACCAGTTTTATTTGCTTCTCAGTAAGATTCTCCTGCATAAGCAAATCTAGTTTACTACATATTATAGCTATTGGTGTCTGTAATTCATGCGAGGCATTCTCTGTAAATTCTTTCTGTATACGATAGCTATCCTTGTCTCTTTTCATCAGTTTATATATAGCCTCATTAAGCTGCTCAAACTCTTTAATTTTTGTAGGCATAAAATCTGGTATCTCATTTTGGGCAAGATTAAATTGTTCTATTTTATACAATGTATCATCAAAAGGGCGCCAAATATTATGAGTAATAAAACGCATAGTGATAAGCAGTGATACTGATAGAATTATAAATATCAACGAAAACTGTATGAGCATACCAATCTTTATATCCCTCCCTAAATCTAAAGAGGGTATAGACTTTCCATTATGAATGGACTTCAAAATATCTGTTATGTCTTCTGCATAAAAGCCTTTTGTGAGAAGATAAAATAATGGGATGGAAAAAAGAAATAAAACCGCAGCGCAAATCAGAAACTGTGACAGTGTTCTATTTACCAGACTCTTCATTTTTAATCCATTTATAACCTGTTCCATAATATGTTTTTATACAATTTGTAAGACCTGCTTCTGAGAGTTTTGACTTAAGATTTTTAATGTGAGCATATACAAAATTAAAGTCATCCATCATATCTGCCATTTCACCGCTAAGATGTTCGGCAAGTGCGCTCTTTGACACTACCCTGTGATGATTTTCTATAAGGAAGAGGAGTAACTCGTATTCTGATTTCGTCAAGTCTAGAATAACTCCGCTCACACTTGCACATTTGCTTAGGAGATCTATGCTTAGCTTACCACTATGTAGTATATTGTCATTATCAAAACATTTACGTCTCAAAATTGCAAATACTCTCATGCCTAATTCTGGTAAATGGAAAGGTTTAGCAAGATAATCATCTGCGCCTATTCTTAGTCCCTCAATCTTATCTTCGAGAGAATCTTTTGCAGATACGATAATAACACCAGTCTGTGGTGATTTAGATTTAAGCTTGCGTAGTATATCCAAGCCATTGCCTCCTGGAAGCATCAAGTCAAGTAATATGCAGTCATATTCATACACGCCTACTTTCATTGATGCTTCATTGAAACTAAAAGCTTGTTCACAAAGATAGTCATCATGACTAAGATAACTCACGATGCTGTCTGATAGTTCTTTTTCATCCTCTACTATTAATATTTTCATCTTTGCAGTTAATTTACATAATTGCAAAGATAATTATTATTTTTGTAGAAAATCTGAATATTAGAAAAATTACAAAACAATTTATATATAAGANACTTATAACACATTCTTAGCATTATACATTTGAAATATACANCTGCAATCTCATAATGATGTCAATTTATAANNTTATAATAAAACAAATAGGNCACCTCTGACTCACACACGTTTCTTAAATATTACAACTATAAACCATCTTTCTTTTTCTGCACTTTGTTTTCTTCAGCGAGATCTGCGGGAGAATATTCACANAAGNNNACTCAATCNATNNNCAAGNNACCCCAGTGNCTCCCANNNATCACGCTGATTTATGCGGACAAAACCACNATAGCTACAAATAAGAAGCCTCTGGGCTATCTGTGGCATNAGCGTGAACATCTACAACACGGCACAAATCTTTCTGATATTATCAAGGCGTTCAGATAATTTGTTACTTCTACAAGATAATGCCATATTGTAACGAGTTTGCATATTAATAAGCATCTCTGGATTAATACCCAGCGAAGCTTCTACAATCAGAGCAAAGTCTGTAGTTACAGGGCGCTTACCATTCAATATTTCATTAAGCATGGTGTAAGAAACTCCAGTCAGTTCAGAATAATATTTCTGACTGATTCTCCTACTCTCAAGTTCTTCTTTGAGTACATCCCCAGGGTGAGTTGGTAATCGTTTTATTTCGTTCATTGTAACTTTATTTTTTATAATGATTTGTCAAATCAGTCAATTCACATACCGTTATCTGTTGCTCTCCATCATTGATTCTTTTTCGGAATTCCAAGCGATATTTGCCATCTACTCTTATCGAGCATTCTTCACAATTTTCTAAAGATTCGAAGTTCAAAGAATTAAGTACGAAAAGATCTTCTATACGCATAGCACCAATAAGTGTATCCACTCGCTTCTGATATTTCTTAACTACCTGCGGCTGAAATCCAAACTTTTTATTCTTGCACTTGCCTTCTTCATACAGTTCGCGCAGATAATCCTTTTCAAATACTATCAACATGTTTTCGGTATCTTTACGCTGCAAATATAATAAAAAGATATTTGAGATTCACTAAATAAGTGAATTAATTAAAATAATTTAAGACACCTTTCACGCCCTCTTTTTCTTTTTAATGCAGCCTCTCGCTGATTTCTCCTGATGTCTCTTCTCTGAGAGCCCCCTATGTCTCCCGCTGATTTACGCCAATAAACGACAAAACCATAATAACCAATCTGTCTTTCTCTGCGATATAATGCAGCCTGCTGCATTCCTCTGCGTCATCTGCGTGATCTGCGGGAGAATATTCACGCAAGAGTACTCAATCAATCAGCACAATCAAACCCCAGAAGTCTCCCGCAGATCTCGCTGATTTACGCAGACAAAACCCAAAACAACATTAACTACAAACTGTCTTTCTCTGCGTGATAATGCAGCCTGCTGCATTTGTCTGCGTCATCTGCGTTATCTGCGAGAGAATATTCACATAAGAGTACTCAATCAATCCGCACAAGGAAACCCCAATGTCTCCCGCAGATCTCGCTGATTTACGCAGACAAACCACATAACCACATTAACCACACAATCTGTCTTTCTCTGCGATATAATGCAGCTTGCTGCATTCCTCTGCGTCATCTGCGTTATCTGCGGGAGAATATTCACATAAGCGTACTCAATCAATATACACAGAAGAAACCCCAACAGTCGCACAACAGCCTTTTTATGAAAGTAAGAAGTTATTCTACTCCTTCACACAACACAAAAGCAACTTTAAAGTTAATTATTACCAATAATAATTGTATATTTTCAACTTTGTTCATACATTTGCCGAAAATAATCAAGTATGATAGATTACAGAATAGTCAAACAATTTGCATCTCATTCCATTTAGCAGAACATAACATGCAATACCCATTTAAAGATTGAAACAATGAAAAGTCCATTTACAGGAGGAAACGCTATACTTAAAACAGAAAAAGCAGAATTAGAATTTCGCAGAGAAAAATTCCAGTATATTTCATTGTATTATTTGTGTGAAGATACAAATGAAAGATTTACAACGACCGATATTGACACTCTAAATCTATCTCAGGTTTACAACCAATATAGAGTTAAATACGGAATTCCTTTCCCAGACGAAATACAGAATATAAGAAAGACGTATGCCCTTCCGGCATCTAGGATGTCTACTATTCTTGGTTTCGGAGATAATCAATATCGCCTATACGAAAATGGCGATATCCCTAGTGAGGCTAACGGAAAGATATTGAGTCTGATA
>JGI20225J20221_1002044_pt1 | contig 16931 bp, 15 predicted proteins | sample BioMet4_FD_20221 | JGI IMG/M metagenome (IMG submission 20221) | reverse complement strand
TTATGGGAATGAAGGATAAAACGTCAAAACTTATTAGCCAAATTGCCTACGTCTCCATTATTATTCTAACAATATTTGTAACGCTCAGTCAGTTGAATATTGCCACTGAAATTGTTACCAGCGCATTCCAAATCATTTTTGGGGCAATTTGTTTAGCCTTGGCATTAGCGTTTGGACTAGGTGGGAGGGATAAAGCCGCTGAAATAATCAATGATCTTATGAAAAAGGACCATTAGCGTCTATTGGCTATTCCCTTTTTTAATCAATAATAGAACGGNCCTCANTACCCATTTGCATTGGGAGTGAGGTTCGCTTTTGAATACCCATACTTGTGATTTATGAAATTTGAGGCGGTGGGTGCAGGTTTCCAACAGGGTCAATTTAACCATTGAGCCAACATCACCCGATATTGTAATTCCCCCCAAAAAAAACATGGCGAGCATAGTTGTTGGAACCAACTTTGTGCTGCTGCTGCGCAATGCGGGGATCACCACCGTTGTAATTTTTGGTATTGCCACCGAAATCGGTGTAGAATCAACGGCTCGGGATGTAATTAGCCGTGGCTTTTTTCCGGTAATTATTACCGATGCGGTATCGTTCTACAACCAAGAGGCACATCTTCGCTCGCTCGAAAACATGAAGAGTATGATGATTCTTCTAACCACCAATGAGTTGTGTTTGGTTTGGAAGTAGGAAATAATGGAGGAAGTTGCCCTAGCGTAAAAGTGCGGATTTTACTACTGACCCGTAGTTTTCCGCGTTCTTCGTTGGTAGTCCATTTTCTTCTTTAGTCCAAGGCTGTTTACCTCGTCAGAGTTTGGGCCATACTGTGCGCGTACCTGCTGCTTGCACTCAGTTATGGCGTCGTGGAAGTCACGCTCGGCAAGGGTCGACTTGTCGCGAAGCGCATCGAGTGTATGTTCCTGTATTGCCTCCTGATCTTGCGCTGCCTGCATTTCCTGTTCCAGCGCCTCTACCTTACTTACCTCCACCTCTTTGTTAAGAGGGGTGTAGTCGGCAATGTTCTTTAGGGCAAGGAATGTTTGCCTATCGTCGTCTATCATTGAACGCGATAGCCTTTTTAACGAATTAGCCATAATGTTATTGTTTAAGTTTAAAAAATAACAACCTCCACCATTACGATAAAATTAAAACTATACATCTAAAAAGTCAAGATGCTGAATAATAGCATCGTAATATAATAATTGACTACAAAACTCATGAACCTCCCATACTCGTAGCGATTGGTTGGTCATACAAAATGATTTATTTGTGTGTAAATATGCTGTATAACATATAATGTAAATACTTTTTTATTACGAAGCTGATTAATGTTGCTCCTTATGAAACCTATCATGCATTATAAGTCGCTTATCATCCATGCTTTGCTTCATATCACGCATAGTATAGCTCATATCACGCAACGTTTCTTTCTTGTAATGCATGATATCGTTCTTGTGGAGATTGATATCCTTCCTGGTTTGTAAGGTTATTCAGTTTGCAGATAGAGTTTGATCTAAATTAGATTGCTGTACATCATTTATGTCAAATATCTTTATTTATATTTATTACAATAGCCTAGTTTAGAATAAAGAATGTTGTTTTTAAACCATTAACTGTTGATAACTTTATCGAAATGTTTGAACATGTTATAAATTCTGTATCTAAATTTGATATGCCACAATTAATTTAATCATTAAATAGATGGCACGTTATTTATTTAGAATCAGTGCTATGGATTTATGTTTTGCTTTTTCTTCGTATTTAACCAACCTAATAGTTAACTTAAATGTATTGAATTATGAAAACTAGAATGTTTTTTATGCTTGCGTTGGCGGCGGTTTTAATGTCATCGTGCATAACCACCTTTTACCAAGTTTACAAAACTGTTCCCTCTAACAAAATGGAGGTAAAGAATAACCTGCTGGTATATGAGGACAATTGCTGCAAGGTGTCCTATAATTTTTGGGATAATGGAGGGAGTATGGGGTTCGATTTTTACAATAAAACCGACCAGAATATCTACCTGGATTTGGAGCAAAGCTTTTTTGTTATTAATGGCATGGCCAATGATTACTATAAAAATCGTGTATTCACAAAATCTATCAGCGCAAGTGCTTCTAAAGCTGCCGGATTGAATATTTCGGGTTGGACGCAGAATAGCTATGTTTCGGCAACAAATGTTGCCGGTATAATGGCAACCAGCGGATTTTCGGTTGCTTACAACGAGAAAAAAATAGTGATTATTCCTCCTAAAACGGCTAAAAACATAACGGAGTACAGCATTAATACAACGCTATACCGCGATTGTGATTTGCTTAAATACCCAACTGTAAGCCAGGTTAAAACAAAAACATTTACTAAGGATGATAGCCCCTACGTTTTTAGTAATATGCTGGCCTATACGCTTGGCGAAAATAGTGAGCTCGTGCGAATTGAAAATCAATTTTACATCTCAGAAATCACTAATTATCCCGAAAATGTTATCACGGAGCAGAAGGCTGATGAGTTTTGTGGTCAAAAGAAGGAATTCTCAACTACCGTTTTTAAGAGCATTGCACCCGACAAGTTCTACATTAAGTATGAAAAGGGGCAGGATTACTGGAAGCACTAATCTTTAACCATACCATTGCAAAGGAGAGGTTATACCGCTCCTTTGCTTTTTAAATTTAAATTAAGGCTGAGGTTTTTAAATGAAGATTAGATGATAGTTGTGATAATATACCTAAATTTGTTTTAAGTAATTCATCCTTCATCTTTAATGAAAAGTTCGCTTATGTGGTGAATTTAAGGCGGCTGTTCATTGCCTATTATTTTAAATTGATAAAACATAAATTGATGAAGCATTTATTTATTCTTTATTTCTTCTTCTTCTCCATGGCTACCCTATGCTCGGCTCAGAAGGTAATGTTTATAAATGAGGGCGATTTTAGGGTGAGCAAAGAAAATGCCTCTGGTTATCGCGTGGTGTTCCTCGATAGTGTTGTAAATAATAGTGTTCTGGTTAAAGATTATGCTTTGGATAGCGTGCTGCTTTCGTCTGGTTACTACTTACGCGATAATTTACGAAAGCCCGATGGGGTAGTGCGATATTTCCGTGACTCAGGTCAACTCAAGAGTATTGTGCATTATAAAGAGGGAGTGTTGAACGGTTCATTGGTAAACTACTACAAAACAGGTCAGGTTAGGCGGCAGGAGGAGTATCTTCACGATTCCCTAGTTAGCTCAAAATGCTTTGGCATTAATGGCAGCGATACTGCCTACTACCCTCGTGCCTTACCCCCAACATTTAAGGGAGGAACTAGCGATGGCGTGCGTTCATTTATTTCCGGAAGGTTGGTATATCCAGAGGATGCTTTAGATCAAGGTAGAGAGGGTGATGTGTACGTTTACTTTGTGGTGGATACCATCGGGGGGATTTGTCAACTAAAAATTGTAAAATCCGACAACGAGCTATTCAGTAAAGAAGCACTTCGTGTGGTGAAAAAGTCTTCAAAATATTGGGGCGCAGGATATAGAGAGGGGCAAAAAGTGAAATGCGCCTATGTTGTTCCTGTTCGTTTTCGCATTATCGACGATTCATTGCCAACAGGAATGGAGGAGATCAGTAGTGCAGGGGAGTAAGAAATTATTTTTGCATGAGGTGGTACATTGAGACTTCGATATTAATATAATGGAAGCTCGTAGGAATGGCTGGCGGTTTGAGCGGTTTGCAGGTAAGACGTGATAAAGTCGAAAACAAAATTGTCTGTCAAGGTATACTATACTATAGGGTTGCTAGCAAAGAACAGCTCAATTGTGGAGAAGCTATAAAGAAATATTGGGATACCATTGAATCGGATAAGAAAATGGCAAAATTGGAGCTGTTGTTTTAGTCATCTGGCTGATTGCTTGGCTAATTGAGGAATTTCTGTAGGGAATCTAGAACTTTTGGAACTAAAAGTTTAACCACAGCGATATTGCTCAGGTAACTGTATCCGTTGAACTTGTAGCAGGCGGTCAAAATATTTATAGCACTTGTAAGATTCCATATTTAAATTAAATATGCTTACCATTTGAAGAATTAAGAAATTAATTCTTGATTGAATGCTCAGTGAAAGATTTACCCTTGATTTTATTTCAAATGTTGACAGATAATTTTAAATACTTTACCTAAAATAGAATTTCTCTTTCTACCATTACAACCTAACGAAAATGAAAAAAACCATTTTAACGCTTTGCATACTGCAAATGGGCATCCTTGCATTTGGGCAGGACAAGAATGAAGTTCCTACCATCACCAAAACTCCGGAAAATGTTTTTTCAACCACCGATGGGGAAAGTAAAAGGTTTGGAGTTACCCTACAGCTAAATAGCCCCAGCAACGACGATATTCATGTTGGCTGGTTTAATGTGGATAATGAATCTGTTGATAACTACAATTTAAAGCACCAATCCTTTTCGGCTGGTCTTGTGCTGAANTANAAANTTCANAATGAAACNANGCTTCGATTTCGGTTTGGCGTAACAAGTATTTCGATAACTGAGAGTCAAACTCCAAGTTATCCTGGTGAAAACGTTAATAAGACTACGGGAATGCAAACAAAGCTGCATTTTGCNCCAGGAATTGTTTGGCAGCTAAGTAGGAATAAGTTTAGCCTCTATGGTGGCCTTGAAATACCNATTAACCTACATGGAAAGTATACGCTAACTCAATTTGTCCCAATATATTCTNCGAATTTAATGATATNAAAATATGTGACAACTCTNCCNNGNGGCTACTCANTAGGACTTGGNGCNATTCTTGGATTTAGCTATGCTCCGGCTTGTTGGTTTTCGGTTGGAGCCGAGTTTTCACCCTCCATGCTCTATGCAAAGCTTTCGGGTACAACAACGATTAACAATCCATCTAATTTTACAAACGTGCCATATCACACAAATGATGAGGATAAAGGGTATACCTTTTATGATCAGCGATTTTCGTTAAACGTTTCGGTTTGGTTTTAATGAAATTGGTGAGTGTTGATAAATTTGAAACAATGAAAGTACGATATAGCCTACTGATAATCTGTCTCCTCATGATGAGCGTTATAGTCTACGGACAAGAACAGAAGGAGAAGATGCCAATAAAGCAAATANNGATTGGNATTCAANCAGTTAGCCATGAAAAGAGGTTGGGTCTAACTTTTCAGATTAATACCCCTAGTAAGGATGATGTTAGAGACGGTTTGTACAATAAGAAAAATGAATCGATTGATGATATCCTGCTAAAACACAAATCATATTCCGTTGGACTGTTGGTTAACTATAAAATGCAGAATCAAACCATTTTGCGATTTCGATTTGGGGTAACACGCAACTTGGATGAGGCAAATTTTAATTTTGACCATTATTATGGCATCGCAATAGTTGTTCCCGGCAAAGGTACACAAACTAAATATCATTTTGCTCCCGGTATAGTATGGATAATAATCGACAGTAAGACTAAGTTTAGCTTATATGGTGGATTCGAAATTCCCATAAACCTACATGGACAATATAAAATTACTGAAAATGTTATTCTTGCCGATAATTATGCAGAGCCTTTATTCGTAACTAAACTTCCCAAAGGATATTCTCTGGGTGTTGCTGCTATTTTTGGCCTTAGCTATGAGCCGTGTAATTGGTTCTCTGCTGGCGTAGAATTTTCGCCCTCCTTGCTTTATGCTAAGTTGTCGGGTAAGACAACTTACTATTTCAATGCTTTTGAGTCTTCCCAGTACCATTTAAATGATGAAGACAAGGGCTATACATTCTACGATCAACGCTTGTCGCTTAATTTGTCCATTTGGTTTTGATAGTTGAACTTGTGAATATAGAGAAGAGATGCGATTTATCGCGTCTCTTCTCTTACTGAGCATTATTTGTGCTTTTTTTTGGAACAATTCAGATACAGGCAAAACGCTACCTTTACCATCATCCATTTAAACTATTTGGCTGAGAACGTATGAAAAACTTTTCCATAGTTGCCTTTAACCGATTGTTGTTTACCGGTATAGTGGTAGCAATGCTATTCACCTCTTGTAAGAAGGAGAGTAGCTCGATTCCGCCATCGCAGAAGAGTAGCTACGCGTGGGATAAGTTTTCTATGGGTGCCGACCTGTCGTACGCCACGCAAATGGCCGCCATGAGCTATACTTACACCGATTCGGATAGGGTGAAGGATGTGTTTACCATTTTTAGGGACTATGGCTGCAATACGGTAAGGGTTAGGCTGTTTGTTAATCCGTCGACCTGCATTAACGGCACCGGAGGAACGGATGTTTACGCCACGTTGGCCAATGCTGAAAAGCTGATTGCACGCGCAAGGGCTTTGCACCTAGCGGTTAATCTCGATTTGCACTACTCCGACTGCTGGGCCGATCCGGGAAGCCAGTATACTCCAGCCGCTTGGCAGAGCTGCAATGGTGATGTGGCTGCCATGTCCGACAGCGTTTATGCCTACACCACTAGAATAATGAATGAGCTGAAGAGCAAATCACTCGTTCCCGAAATGATTCAAATAGGTAATGAGGTGAGCAACGGTATGCTTTGGCCCACCGGAAAGGTTGTTGATGATGATTTCACTTCGCTTGGTCAACTGCTCAACTCGGGCATTAGGGCGGTTCGCGATTTTTCCCTCACATCAACCATAAAACCCAAGATAATTCTGCATTGCAGCAGCTTAGATATTTCTGACTGGTGGCTTAATGGCATTACGCAAGTTGGGGTTACCGATTTCGACATGGTTGGATTCTCCTACTACTTCAACTATCTTAACTCGAACTCCCCGCTAACCAATGTGAATAGTATTTCTGCCACCATTCGGCACATTACCGAAGCATACGGCAAGCCCGTTATCATCGTGGAAGCTGCCTACTACTGGTCTGGTGTTGATGCCATGGGCTACCCTATCTCCTTCAATCCAATAGTGGGATATCCCTATACACCGTCAGGACAATACCAGCTTATGAAGGACTTTACCCAAGCGGTAATCGATGGGGGCGGAGTAGGTGTGCAGTATTGGGCTCCCGACTATAGGAATACGCCATGGGGTGGCGAAATGGAGGTACGCGCCCTATTCAATTTTAATGGAGATGCTTTACCTGCGTTAAATTTTATGAATACCAGCTATAACTTTTAGGTTGCAGAATAGGTCGTATCGCAAAATTAATGTTGGCGAAATAGTGTTTTTTAACAGCTGAAATACATGACGACAACGAACTGTAGTTTCTTTATTTCTATTTTTGTAGTGAAGCTATCTGATAACTTTTAGATATTGAGAATGTGGACCATGTATAGGATGTAAGGTTGATGTGTGAGATTATTGTTAAATATTGACTGACAAATGCGATATGCTCGGCTTCGCTCAAGCATGCCTTTGGGGTTAAAGGTTACTTTTCGTTCGTTAAAGTATAAGAATTTTCGTCTCTATTTCAGCGGGCAGAGCATGTCGCTCTTAGGTACCTGGATTCAGCGAATTGCCACACCGTGGTTGGTCTATCGGCTAACCGGTTCCACCTTTTTGCTAGGAGTTGTTGGCTTTGCCGGACAAATACCTACCTTTCTGCTAGCGCCATTCGCAGGGGTGTTGGTCGATCGCTGGAATCGTTACCGCATCCTTATTGCCACTCAAATTTTGGCCATGCTGCAGGCATTTACGCTGGCCATTCTCTTTATCATGGGTATTATCCAGATTTGGGAGATTATTGCGCTCAGCATAGTGCTTGGTTTGATTAATGCCTTCGATTCACCCGCACGGCAGTCGCTGTTGGTGTTAATGGTAGGAAAAAAAGAGGACCTAGGGAACGCCATAGCCCTTAACTCAACTATGGTGAATGCTGCTAGGTTGCTTGGACCCTCCATTGCCGGTGTGCTCATTGCCACCACCGGAGAAGGGACTTGCTTCCTTCTAAATGGGTTGAGTTACCTCTTTGTTATCGTGTCGTTGCTCTTTATGACCATCGATTTGTCGAAGTTGGAACGAAGGAAAGGCAATATATTCTTGTCTCTTAAGGATGGCTTTAAGTATACCTTTGGCTTTGCACCTATCAAGTATATTATTTTGCTGCTTGCCCTGGTAAGCTTCATGGGCATGCCCTATACCGTGTTGATGCCCGTTTTTGCCAAGGAGATACTGCATGGTGGTGCACACACCTTTGGCTTTCTCATGGGGGCCTCGGGTGTTGGAGCCTTAACTGGTGCCATTTTTTTGGCTTCGCGACGGAGCATACTTGGGCTTGGCCGCATTGTTCCCACTGCGGCCATTATTTTTGGGGTGGGGCTTGTCTCATTTGCCTACTCACGATTTCTATTCCTCTCCATGGCGCTAATGGTGGTGGTGGGTTTGGGTATGATGCTCCAGATGGCCGCTAGCAACACCATCATTCAAACCATAGTGGACGACGATAAGCGTGGACGTGTAATGAGTTTCTACGCCATGGCCTTCATGGGTACTGCACCATTTGGCAGCTTCTTTGCAGGTAGTATGGCTACCATGTTCAATGTGCCTGTTACCATTATGGTTGGTGGCGTGGCCTGTATTATAGGCGGTTTGGTTTTTGCAAGGCAGCTGGGTAAACTAAAAACCATGGTTCGTCCTATATACGTTAAGCTGGGTATTCTCCCGGAGGAGGGGAGTGAGTAAAACATTGCTCGAGTTTACATCTACGATTTCTTGTTATTGATTTAAGAACGGTTCTAAATTATCGAAACTTATAAAAATTCACTGAGGTTGCTTGTCACGTTATTGTATTTTCGAGAATAAAAGAATGAAGGACATAAGCCTTTTCTTAACCTAAACCAAGAAACAACTTTAATATGAAGCAAAATTTGGTAGTATTAATTCTTTTTCTTTTGCTTACTGGTTATCAACTAAAGAGTATGGGAGAAGATTTAGAAAAGGGAAATCAAATAACCTTAATTTTTAGAAATTATCCCCAATCTAATAACACTTTAAGAATTAATGAAAAATATTTTTTAAAATCTTCCTATGATGTTTTCTTTTTAGGTGACGATTTACTTCAAAATTATTTGTTTTTTAGTGAGACTAAATGCTCCGACACCATTAGAATTCTCACCAACAGAAAGCACGTTGAGGTTAATGTAATTTACCATGGAGTTGAGTCATCCTACTATCTCTTTTACGCGGGAGACACTGTTGCCTTTGCTTATAACGGAGGCATTCCTTACGCCAAAGTATTAAATAGAGAAACATTGCCATACGATACAAATTGCGACATCATAATCGATTCAGTAATAACAAAACACGAAGTCCCAATTTCTTATAAATATGCTGCTCCCTATTTGTTTGGTAATATTAATCCATCGAATCAAAAAAAGGTGGATTTATATAGAGATTCTTGCTTGGGGATAATAAAGAGACAATTAGCTGATAAGTTTAAACTTCTTGATTCGTTTTATCATGAATCACTAATCTCAAAAGAGATCTATAGCTTAAATACTTATACTTTGCTTGCTCGTGTTTATAACTATAAAATAGAGGGATTGTCTCTCGAGGACATGTCTATTAAAAGGCTTCTTAACGACACTGCCAACTATTTAAATACTAACGATACTAACGATACGCTTCTATACTACAGCTATTATAGGAACTTTTTAAATAGTAGGATGAGCATTCATCTTGATAAAATTCCTTCTGTAGTAGAATTAAATGGTTCTCGTTTTGATTATTGTGCTCAGTTTGATTCTATTAATAAATTTAATTATTTATCAGATAATGCTAGAAAATATTTCTTAGCTGACCGGTTAGAACATATTTTTGATCAATGTAGTGTTTCGGAAATTGAAACGTATAAAACAAAATTTCTAAATATTACCAAGGATTCTGTTGTGTTAAATAAATTGTTGAACTATTATAAGATTGATTTGAACACAGAAGAAGAACTTCTGTTGGAGGATTTATCCGGCAACCAGATAAATTTTAGTTCATTGTTGAAGACTTACCTTGGCAAAATTGTCTACATCGATTTCTGGGCCAGCTGGTGCGCCCCATGTAGGGTTTCAATGCCTATCGCAAAAATATTAAGGAGTGAGTATTCGGGGAAAGATGTTGTTTTTATCTACCTCGCTTTCAACGATCAAGAAAAACCTTGGCGTATTGCAATTCCAAAATTGGAATTAACCAATAACTGCGATAACTTCCTTATTGTTAATCCAAAAGTATCAAAATTGCTAGAAGAGTTAAAGGTTGAGGCGATACCTCGCTATATGATATTCGATAAAAAGGGGATATTGGTGAATCAAAATGCACCTAATCCAGAAGGCAGGGAGATAAGGAATTTGTTAAATAGCTATTTAAGCAAATAGGTGCCTTTTTATTTTACCCTGTTCTACGGGTAGGCTTTATTTATATAGTTTAATTGAATTGCCTATTCCCATTACATTTGAGAGGTGGGAAGCTAGGTTGTGAATTAATGTTAGCCAATAATCTTACATAATTTTAGGGTTGTTTCATTTTCTCTGTTTAACGTATCGTTTTCACCTCTATCTTTGCCGACTCTTACTTTTTCTTTTACTACTGTTATGAAAATATTTAACCGTAAGGTAGCCAGCAGCTTCCTGTTTTTGGCAGTATTGATATTGGTATTGGTTGGCATGTCTGGCTGTATTCAGCAGCATCAGGCAAATCCAATCCCCGGATTAACAACCATTCCTTCTGTGGCCTTGTTGATTCCTCGCAATGCTAATTCTCTTCCTATTGCAGAGAAGAATGACCTAACATCGTTAAAGTCTGTGCTGACTATTGCGGGTATTCGCTTTACCGAAGTATCGGATAGCGCTCTTAAGGCATGCTCACTTTCCGGTTACAATTTAGTGGTTGTTCCTTTTGCCTCTGCCAAAATGCTCGATGATTCATCCATGCAAATCATTCTAAAGAGTGTTAAGTCGGGNAATCGGATATTTACCGATGGACCNTCTACCCTTGCCTCTAAGCTGGGCGTTACGTTTATGCCAACAGCTATTANCGTTTCGNANATTCGCGATTCGCATTTTTCAGGAAGCACNCTTTACTGGACTACTCCAAGCGTGGTGAACCCTATTGATACAGCTGCAAGTGNTAATACGGTGCTATCTTTTGAGGAGGAAACTCATCAACCTATTGCTGTTAGCGGCAACTATGGGAAAGGTCGGTTCATTACCATTGCCACGTTATTCGATCCTAACACGATAAAGGGTACTTCGCGCTTTCCGTTCCTTATTGAATGGTTGGAGCACAATCTTGGGCTATCACGAATTGCTGAGAGAGCTGTGGTGGAGATGTACTTTGACCCAGAAAACTACAATGGAGATATATTACCGATTGATTCGTTAGCTCAACTTTGGCGCGAGCGAAAGATAAAGCGTATTTATGCTGCCGGATGGTANTACGATGTTCCATACNACTATAAGGCGCTAATCAAGGCTTGTCATGCAAACGGTATTCAGGTATACTGCTGGCTCGAAACGCCTGAGGTTACTAGTAAAATGTGGGANGAGCATCCCGAATGGCGAGAAAAAACTGCCACGGGAAGAGATGCCTACGTGGANTGGCGNAAGTTGATGAATATGGCCGATGAAAGCTGTCGCANGCAGGTTTTTAAGGAGATGGATGTATTGCTGATGCAGAACGATTGGGATGGTGTAGATTTTGCCGAAATGTATTTTGAGCCCGACCCTGATGGTTTTAACAACCCTGCAAACTTTACGCCAATGAACAGGGTAATACGCAACGAATTTAAGCAGCAATCAGGTTTCGACCCGCAGGAACTTTTCAATACATCCAGTGCCCATTACTGGAAACAGGATAAGGTGGGATGGCGTAAGTTTGCCGACTATAGAAAAGAGCTGTCGTTTAGAATTAAGAATCAATTTATNAGTCATTTAGCCGGNATTCAACATCGCAAAGGTAGCTTTGAGGTGATGCTNACCGGTATCGATGTAAGCATTAGGCCCGAGGATTCTGATAACATTGCNGAAACAACAGAGAATACACTGGCGCTCTTCAAAAAGTACGATATCACTCTTCAAATCGAAGATCCATCCACATGCTGGAGCTCTGGACCAGAACGCTACGAGCAACTTGGCCGATTGTATCGTAAATCGATACCAGATGAGGATCGTCTCATTTTTGACTGTAATGTTGTGGTAAGCCATGAAAAGGGTTCAGGAGGATTTCCCTCGGAGCAACCATCGGGAGAGGAGCTAAGACAGATTACCTACAATATGGGGTTGCACAATATTCGCCCAGCATTCTATTCCGAAGATGCCATAAATGGCTCCGATTATCGAAACATTAGCACGGTGCTTGCACGGGAGGCCTCTATAAAGGTTGTGGAGCCCGACCTATGGGAGATATCTACTCCTTACACCTTTACCGTAAACGTTGGCCTTGCCGAAATAGGCCTTAGCCTTGATGGTAAACCATGGTTTGCNCGTAATGGGGCAGAGGTGATAATACCTNAAGGAAAGCACTTGCTTCGCTTTGATACAAAACAACCTTTGCTTGTAACCATGGAAATGGAAGGNATTAGNGGNGAGCTAAAGTGGGCAACTTTTTCCAAAAACAAGTTGGAATTTGCCTATAACGAGGCAACAACACCTTGCTATGTAATACTAGACAAAAAGCCATCCACCGTAAATGTTGATGATAAAAAGGTAGACGTTGCGTTGATGGGAAATGGTGATGTTGTACTAAAGCTGCCACAGGGCAAGCATACCGTTACCGTTTGGGGAAATTTGAAGCATCGATAAAAGATCAGTTTAGGTTGAAATAGATTGCTCCCTATTCAAAAAAACAGCTATATTTGCTCTACCGTGAACAGAAAAGAGGAGATAGTATGCTTTCCAGGAGCAACCATTTTTATGGTGCTGTTCTTCTTCTTTGCTGTATTCTTTGTAGGTAAGGTTAGCGGCAGTCGTGGATTTTCGCAGCAGCATGAGCAAGTTTCAGTGTTTCAAGTTCATCCTATTAATGCTGAGTCAATCCTTGTTTCTTCGGCACCTTCAGTCCAAGTTTGTCTGGAATTGGCTGTTAAGTTTGACGTTTCACTCTCATCGAGTAGGCTTGTTGAAATTGCCGATAGCCAAAGGGCTGTAAGATGCATCTTTGCCGCTCAGCAGCTTGAACTGAATAATATTTCACCGAGAGACATTCGCTTTTACTACCATCTATTTGCTGCAAATTCGCGGGAACTCCCGGCGTTGAGCTAATATCACTCCATCTATTTTTTAATTGTGTCAACTCCTTTTCAGGTGAAGAGGAGACTTATAGTTAATTTAAAAATTTACTACAATGAAATCATTGCTATATTCAACCATCGTGATTTTCGTGCTTGGCATCATTATGGGCAGCTGTAACTTTCAGCCCCAAATGAAGAGTGTATTCGTTCTCCAACCTGTAAACTCAAATGTATCAGCGAAGATGCTTTCACAATCAGCAACAATAATTACCAATCGGCTAAAGTTTATAAACATCGCTAAATTTGAAGTTGTCGCAATACCAGGACAGAACCAGATAAAAGTTTCACTCGCCAATGGCTGGGATTCTACCACTGTGCAGAAACTTTTTACCGAAAAGGGCTTTTTTGGTTTTTACGAGACTTTTAATCACCAAGCCGTTCTTGATATATTGAAAGGTGATAACCATCTTTTTGATTTGTTGAAGAGGGAAGAAGTTAGGCCTTATGATTCGATGCTTGGTTATGCCTTAGCATCCGATACAGCCACAGTGAATAGCTATATTAAGATTGCCCCACTGGCACAAGGTATCAGATTTGCGTGGTCGGTAATCTCTGAACGTCAGGCGTTCTGTCTCTATGCCGTGAAAAGTAGTCCACTACTGACTGATGCGGATATTGAGAGTGCAAAATGCAGTAACGATCAGGTGGATAGTGGTTATGCCATTGACTTGATGTTTAAAAAGCCTGCCATTGGAATCTGGGCCGATGCAACCAAGCGGAATATAAACAAGGCCATTGCCATTATGTTGGACGGTAAGGTGTTGCTCGCCCCAATAGTAATGACCGAAATTGAGGGTGGTCACTCCAGCATCACCGGACATTTTACCCTACTTGAGGCAAAAACCATAGCAGCCATTATTGGTAATGGTGAACTTCCCTTAAACCTTCAGGTGGTGAAGTAGATTATTTGTATGAGTTTACAACCTTAATTTAAAAAGAAACGCCCAAAACAATTTGTTCTGGGCGTTTCTACTTATTGAAAATGGTTTATTTCTTTTCCACAGCTATCCTATTGTCGTCGCTATCGCGGTCGATTAGCTTGTTCATGGGATCAATGCCTGCATATTCTGGCTTTTGGTCTACCATAAGTTCAAAGGTATTTTCGCCGGAATGCACTAGGTGTTTTTTGAGGTAGAGCACCTTGTCGTCTTTGCCATTCTTGGCGAGCACTCCAATGTCGATGTAGTCGTTGAATGGTAGCTCCTTTTCAACACCCTTTTCGGTTGACCTAAACTTCTGTGCCATCACCGTAAGGTTCACCTTATACTTGCCATCGGGAAGTGACGTGTAGGTTGCTTTGACTGCCCGGTTTGAATATAGGGTAATGGTTTTAAACATGTCCTCAATTAGGTATTGCAAGCTGTCGGGCGTTGCTTTGCTCAGGTATTGCAGGAAGGTAGTTGAGATGGGAAATGGTGGTTCCTTGAACGCCCAGTCATGGTCGAAAAGGGCGAGCGCTTTGTTGAGGTTAGCCTCTCCAATATAATCGCGAAGACCATACATCACAACACTTCCCTTGTTGTAGTGAATGTAACCTTGATTTTCATTGAGGTATAGCGGATTTTCCTCTTCACGCTCAAATTTACGAGAGCCAAGATAATGATCGAGCTCATATTTTAGAAATTTTCGCATCTTATCGCGACCATACTCCTTTTCCATCACCATAAGGGCCGAATACTGTGCCAGCGACTCGCTCATTAGGGTTGCACCCTGCACGTTGGCGCCCACCACCTGGTGTGCCCACCACTGGTGTGCAATTTCGTGTGCCGTTACGTAAAAAACGTAATCAATGTCCGTTGTATCTCTTAAATCGGCGATAAAACCAATAGCCTCAGAGAAGGGAATGGTTGTTGGAAAACTTTGGGCAAAGGTGGCATATCGAGGAAACTCCACAATACGCAGGTTCTTGTGCTGGAAAGGGCTGAAGTTTGCTTGGTAGTAATCGAGCGATCGCTTCATAGCCTTCAACATGTTGGGAACATTAAATTCATGCCCCTTATAGTAGTAAACTTCAAGTTCTACACCTCTGTAATTTTCTCTTTTTACTTGATAATCGGCTGAAAGGAAGGAGTAGAAGTTAAGCATCTTGCCATCCACCTGGTAGCTGTAGTAGTTACGATTGTTTTCTGTCCACTGCTTAACCAGCCTTCCAGGTGCCAACGCCACCTGATCGTGGGCGGTACTGACTATTGCTTTAAAGTGAATCCAGTTGCCGTCGTTTCCTAGGTAAGTGTTGTTCCACATGGCTGTATCGTTGATGGGGGCCATGCGCTTACGCTCAGGGAGGTCATACTTCTTACGCTTATCCTTGTCGGATAGCTCAAGACCTTCGTTGTAACCAATGGTGGGGAATACCTCCTTGTTGTTAAAAAAGCTACCATTGTTTACAAGAAAGGTTTGCGGATTACCGTTGCTGAAACCTTTTTCTCGATAGCTATAGTGAAAGTTAAGTGGAATGCTGTCGCCTGGTTGTAAGCGAATTGAGAGCACTGCACGGTATAACCCGTAATACTTATCGACGATTACAATGCTGTCATTGCCTACTGTAAACTTATTAATGGTAAGCTTATCCGAAGGTATGTTGAAGTAAATTGTATCGATTGGTGTGTGTGCAAAATTTTTCAGGTAGAAGGTTCCAGCAAGGTCAAGCTGCTTTCTGTGAGGGTAAATGTCCACTTTTACATCAGCATTTATAATCTTAGGTTGTGGCTTCTTCTCTATCCATTTGTAGGTTTTTTCATACTTTACGGCCATCTTTTCCTGATGGTTCGATGTTTCGAAATGATTAATTACATGGGTATTGTAGAAGATAAATCCACCAACACATAAAAAGGCTGTAACAAAAACACCAACCCCAGCCTTCATTATTGTGGGTGAAAGCCTTTCTTTTGCACGTCTATAAGCAGCTTTTGGGCCCGATTCTGCTCCACGTTGCCAGAAGAGGTTCGAAACCAATGCGAGTATTGCAGCAAAGAGTCCCCAGTATAAGGTGAACCATAATACCGATGTAAGAAAGGGCCCATAGCCATTTATGTCGGAATAGGTGTAGGATGGGATGGCATTGGGACGGAATAACCCATCTTCCAGTCCAAGCTGGTATAGAACCGATATAATGAGATAGTACGACATCACCATTACAAATCCCACAAACTTATTCCGAGAAACTACTTGGATAAGCATGATGAGTGAAAGAAAAATGGCGTATTTCGTAAAGTTGAAAATAAAGAGTTGCTGTAGGTATTGTCCAATTTCGAAGTGGTAGTATGAGTGTTCTATTTGAACGGCAATACAGGTGAGCATAATTATCGTTAGAACCAGCAAGGTAACCAATAGCATGGCTATATACTTCGACATAAAGGTGACCCAGGATGGCACCGGTAGCGCATCATAAATTTGGTTGAGCTTAACGGAGCGCTCCTTCCAAACTAACTCACCGCTAAAGAAGGTGAGAATAATGATAACAAAAAGCACAAAACTGCCACCAATCGATTGCAGCATGGAGTAGGTAACCGGATAGTATTGAGTATCGTACATCGAACCAAGGCTAATACTCCCGGAAGCCACAAGTCCAATGCCAGCTACCATTATGGCAATAAAGGCAATGTCTACAATAATGCCCTTGAAGTAGAGCCAAGACTGTTTTATACAAAGCTTCAGATATAGAATACTGTTAAAGGTTGGAACCAGTCTAGG
>JGI20225J20221_1002041_pt1 | contig 16946 bp, 8 predicted proteins | sample BioMet4_FD_20221 | JGI IMG/M metagenome (IMG submission 20221) | reverse complement strand
AGCTTTGTGTCGGGTTTATTACAAATAATTAATTTTCTGGAACAATAGGGAAAATATCTGTAGCATGTTTCATGAGTAACTTAAAATAAGAAATCGTTTAATTTTATTATGTTCTGGCAAACAGACATGGGTAGGTATTCAACAGGACTTTATTGCACCTCTACCTACAAAATACCTCAGAATAAAACTTTTCTTTCCATAGTTAAGTTAACCTAAAATCCACAAAAGTTTAAACATAGAAATTTTGTTGAGAGGGAGACAGCTGATAGGGTATATGGTTATAATAACACCATATAGAAGTCGAATCTTCTTTATAGTTGGCAAACAAAAAGAAAGGTCGAAGGCCTTCTCTTTATTCACAGGTAAAATAAGCCAACATTGTAAAGGCAAAACCATATAAGGTTAATGTCACCGAATATATTTGTTAAAAGGGATCAAAAATAATCTTACATTTTGTCCCTTTATTCCATAATCAAGAAAAGAAAGGTTAAAAAATCCTTTCACCAATAATTCTCATAATAATTGTAATAAGTCAGGGGCGTGTATCATAAAAAAGGCCGGTTATAACATACAACAACAGGGGGGATGTTGGGTTTTTGGTAACTTGCCTTCGAGGATAGAGAAAAAAATATGTGGCTTGGAACCGATTGTGGAATTTCTTTATACAGAACAAATACTAGTCTTAAGATTCATCGGTGGGACGAGATTACTGGCTCTGATGAAGGTAACAGGCTGACTTGTATTTTTAGGGATTCTCATAAAAACTATTGGTTGGGTGGAACTAATGGGATTGCATGCTATAATCCTGATAAACAAAAAAGTGTATGGTATAAAATGAGAGGTGGCAATAACTACATTTCTCATAACCGGATCAGATCTATTTATGAAGATAGAAATAAAGATATATGGGTAGCTACAGATGGTGGTGTAAATCATTACAATAACCAAACGGAACGTTTCAAACATTATAGTATCATGGATAAATCTGCAACCCGGAATGCAAACTGGGCGTATGGTATATTTGATGATAGTAAGAACAAACTCTGGATTGGAACCTATCTAGGTGGGTTGTTTATGGTTGATAAGCAAAAGCTGATAAGCAGTGGCGGTGATACATATTTGGCAGACAGAAATTATTATATGAATGGATGTAAAAATGGCTTGTTAGGTAATGATGTTTTAATCAATTTGAAAGATAAAAAAGAAAATCCCGTTTTGATTATTGGGAACAAAGGGATAAACAGAATCAATGTGATGAAAAATTCTGTAGAAAGGATTCCTTATAAGCCAAAGAGTACAGTTGTTTGTGCCATATTTGATAAGGACGGTTTCTTATGGCTTGGAATGAAAGGTTCTATTGACCGACTGAACGTAGAGACTGGAAAAGTTCAATCGATAGATACTAAACTCTTACAGAATATGAATATATCTTCAATGACCGAAGAGAATAATCATATCTGGGTAACTGCTTCCGAAGGTGTATTCCTTATTAATAAAACAAACTTTACCGTAAAACACGTAAATTTAGGTGAACAACTCTATTTTTCTGGCTTTTATGATGCTTTTACAAAGAAAATGCTGCTGGGAGGCATTGATCATTATATAGAATTCTCTCCTGATAAAATATTGAAGGAAACTACCGGGCATATTCATGCAATTCTCACTTCTGTATATGTAAACGATGAACGTATCAATACTGGTCAGACCTATGATGGTAATGTGATTTTGAAAAATAGTATAGGGTATACAAAGGATATAGTACTCAATAATAATCAAAACAATCTGGTTTTTGAATTCTCTGATTTATTATATGGCAAAGCTGTAAAATCACGCTATGTTTATAAACTTGATGGGAGTGATAAAGAATGGCGCAATCTTGATGCCTCACCCTACAAAATATCTTATTCAAATCTCTCGCCTGGTGATTATACTCTTTATATCCAAAAAAACAATGATAATGGGGTCAACGAAACAGTTTTAACTTTAAGTATTGTTATTCTCCATCCCTGGTATAGTACTATTCTTGCTAAGATTGTCTATTTTAGTATTATAGTGTGGCTTTTCATGTGGGCTTTAAATTATTATCGTGTTAGAAACAGATTAAAGATAGAACGGATTCAAAGAGAGAAAACATTGGAACTATCTAACATGAAAATGGATTTCCTCACAAATATATCTCATGAATTAAAAACTCCTTTGAGCTTAATTCTGAGTCCCGTTAGTAAATTACTGGACGACACAAAGAATCCACAAGTAAGAAATCATCTTCAGATGATTCATAAGAATGTGATACGGTTAAACAATCTTGTTCATCAAATGATTGATTTTCGCGATATTGATCCTTCACAATCAGATGTTGTTCTTTCGAACCTGGAAATTGTTGAATTTATAAAAAGCATCCTCGAAGTACATCGCGAAGCTTTTGATTCCAAACATATTGAGTTGACTTTCGAAACAAATGTTTCTGATTTGTATATAGATACCGATATTCAGAAAATGGAATCAGTTATCAATAATCTGATTTCTAATGCCTACAAATTTTCTAAAGAAAATGGAGCTGTAAAAGTTGAATTGTCAGTCAGTGAAGATGATAATCAAGCTAAGAAACTTCATATCAGTGTGATTGACAATGGATGTGGTATACCTGAACGAGACTTGCCTTATATTTTCAATAGGTTCTATCAATCCAAAGAGAATCTGAATATGAATAGTGAAGGTTCCGGTATAGGTCTTTCCATCGTCAAGAATTATATTGAACTTTTTCATGGTCACATTAAAATATCATCCATTGAAAGAGAAGGTACTACTGTTATAATTGAATTGCCAATTATAAGCAGTGATTTAAATATTCCAAAAGAAGATACCCGGAAGAGCATTATACAAGATGAAATTCAAAAGTATAAAATACTCATTGTTGAGGATAATGTTGAAATAGCACGATTTATTTCCGAAAACCTGATAAATGGTGTTTGTATGATTGCTCATAATGGCAAGATGGGAATAGAGATGGCTATAAAGCATCAGCCAGATATAATTATTGCAGATGTGATGATGCCTGTAATGGATGGTCTTGAAATGAGTCGTTTGTTAAAGCAGAATATAGTTACTGCAACTATTCCTATAATTATGCTGACAGCAAAAGACGATAAAAGAACAGAAACACAGGCTTTTAATTCAGGTGTTGAGGCTTTTATCTCAAAACCATTTGATATAAAGCAGCTGACAACCCGTATTGAACAATTAATTAATAGCAAAAAACTATTGATAAATAAGCTTCGTCAGGCTACTGTCTTGGAAGATAAGCCTGTTGATATTCAGTCGCAAGATGAGAAGTTTATTTTGAATATAACTCAGATAATTGAAGACAGACTTGCAGAGCCCGACCTTAATGTGCAATATCTTGCAGATAGTACCGGGATAAGTGCTAAGCAAGTGTATCGTAAAATTAAATTGCTTACCGGACATACGGCAGTAGACTATATTAAGTTTATTCGTCTGAAAAAAGCTGCAATACTTTTAGGACAGAAGAAGTTCACTATAGCAGAAGTTATGTATATGGTAGGGTTCTCTAATCATTCTTATTTTTCGAAGTGTTTCTCTGAAAAATATGGGAAAACGCCCAAAGAATTCATGGAATCAACCGATTCTTAGTACCTGTTGTCTGATTTTTATTCATATTCATCCGATTTGTTTCTATAATGTCTGATTNNTTTCTATNCAGGTCTGATATAATCTAACCTTAAAAATAGAAGGATATTACATTTGCTCAGAAACTTTAAAATCGGTAAAAGTATGAAAAAACACAATCTTGGACGCAGAGATTCCTATTATGAAATGAATCTGCTGAAAGTACCTAAATTCTTCTTTAAGGGCTTAATTACAGCTTTATTATTTTTTTGTATAACAACAGCTTTTGCTCAACAGAAGTCAGTTGTTGCAGGTACAGTTGTTGATGAAGGAAGTAATCCTATTATTGGTGCATCAGTAACTGTTTTGGGGCAAAAAGTCGGTACGGTAACCGATATAAACGGAAAGTTCACTATTAATGTGGAGCCAAACAAAACTCTTGAAGTAACATTTATTGGTTTTGTATCGCAAAAAATTCCGGTAAAAGGTCAGAAAACAATCAATATTGTTTTGCGAGAGGACAATCAGGTGCTTAACGAAGTAATTGTAACTGGTTATGGTGCTGTTTCAAAGAAAAACCTTACAACTTCTATTGTTAAAGTAAAAGCAGATGATGTTCCTAAGGCTGCCAATAGTAACATGTCTCAAATGTTGATGGGACGTGCTGCTGGTTTGCAGGCAACAGTTTCCAGTGCTCAACCGGGTGGAGGTATTGACATTACCATTCGTGGTGGAGGTGCACCTATTTATGTAGTTGATGGTGTTGTAATGCCTGGTTCTTCTTTGGAAGCGAATTCAGGAGGTAGTACAACAGTTATTCCATCAAATGTAAACCGTTCTGGCTTGGCAGGCTTGAATCCTGATGACATTGAGTCTATTGAAGTACTGAAAGATGCATCAGCTTCTATTTATGGTATTGGTGCAGCTAATGGTGTAGTATTAATTACTACCAAAAAAGGTAAGGAAGGCAAAATGAGAGTTACCTATGATGGTAGTTTGTCATCTGTATCTAATTATAAATATATCCAATCTTTGGATGCTAAGGATTACATGGGTTATGTCAATGTATTCAAAAAAGAGCAGTATTTATATAATAATGGTCAGGGTGTATATGGTAACACGGCTTACGATGGTGGTAGTTCTGAAGTGTTTACAGCTTCGGATATAGCTTCTGCACAAACAACAAACTGGCGTAATATGATACTTCGTAACGGAAGCATCTCTAATCATAATGTTACAGTTCAGGGAGGATCGAGCGCTTTGCAATATTATTTATCTGGGAATTACTTTAACCAGATAGGTACGGTAGAGAACTCAGCCATGGAGCGTTTCACTTTGCGGAGTAATGTAGCTTCTCAGCTTACAAGTTTCCTAAAATTAACTGCAGCTATCAACTTTAATAAAAACCGGAATAATAACGGTACGGTGGGTGGTTCATCTAATGGCCGTGGCGGACAGGCTTCCGGATCTTTAGCTGCCGCGCTTTCTTATCCTACAAATATGTCGATAAAAGATGCAGATGGGAAATATACTACATTCCTTACTATTCCTAATCCTGTTGGAATGCTTGATATTGATGATGTCTCCGTTTCGGAAGGCTATAATATGAATTTCACAATGGATTTTGATATTATAAAGAATATGCTGGCGGCAAAAGTTCTGTATGGTTATAACCGTGAAACTTCTGATCGTAGTGTTTACATTCCATCAAACGTTTATTATGACCAGGTATTTCAGTCACGTGGTAGTTTGCAGAAAAATGTTCGTGATAACAGTACTATGGAGGCTACTATTTCCTTTAATAAGAGTTTCCTGGATAAGTTTACATTTGATGCAGTTGTAGGAATGGGACGTTATTTTAATAATTATAACGGTCTGGGTGTTTCTTACACTGATATAAATGACGTTATTCAGAACTATAATATCTCTGCAGCTACAGGCAGTGTTGCACAGTCATCTTATAAAGCAGCAGATGAAAAACGTTCTCAGTTTGGTCGTTTTAGTCTGGATATTCTCGATCGCTATGTTATAGCTGGTAGCCTTCGTCGCGACGGAACCGATAAGTTCTTTAAAGATAAGAAATATGCATGGTTCCCATCTGTTTCTTTAGCATGGAAGATTTTTAACGAGAAGTTCATGAAGAGCATTGAGTGGGTAAATTTGCTTAAGCTAAGAGCTTCTTATGGTGTAACGGGTAATGACAATCTGGGAACTACATTGTATGGATCTTATGGAGCTTTTGGTCATTATGTAGAGTTTGATCAGAATAGTACCAAGTATATACCATTTGTTTTGAACAGTCAGGATTACCCAAATGTAACATGGGAAAAAACTGTGATGAAAAATGCAGGTCTTGATTTCTCAATTTTTAAAGATCGTATTGGCGGCAGTTTTGATTATTTCTGGAATGATGTAACAAATATGCTGGGCACTGCAAATTCTAACGGACTATCAATGTTTGGAACATATCCAATTAATGGAGGACACATCCGCCGTTATGGATGGGATGCCACGATTAATACTAAGAATATAATAACAAAGAATTTCCGTTGGAACAGTATGCTTACATTGTCTCACTACAATGCTATCTGGAAAGAGAGAATGCCTAACTATGATTATGCAGAATATCAGGTACGTAAAGATGAACCGGTCAATGCACTCTATTTTTATCGCACCGATGGTCTTGTAAATGCAACAATGAGCAATTGCCCCGATTATCAGCCGGATGGCTATAAGAAGCCGGGTTGCCCTATTATTAAAGATTTGAATGGTGATGGTGCAATTACTATTGGCGATGTTGATATGGTAAATGTAGTGCCTGATATTTACCTTGGTTTTGGAAATACATTCTACTACAAGAACTGGGATTTGAACGTCTTTGTATACTCACAACTTGGTTTGAAGAAATATAATTATATATATTCATGGTGTAACGGAACTCAGTTAGCTAACCAAACCTTGAACCAAAGCACTTATATAAAAGATGCATGGACTTCTGATAATCAGAATGGTAACCTTCCTGGTATTGCATATTATTTATCTTCAGTATCTCTGCCTGGTGGCTGTGGTACAGATGTGGGATATCAGAATTCTTCATTCCTTAGAGTTCGTAATATAACCTTAGGTTATACTTTTAACGAAAAAAGTCTGGGAGCATTGAGCAAGTATTTTAATACAGTACGAATTTATGCAGATGCTCAGAATCCGTTAACAATAACAAACTTCAAAGGCTTTGACCCTGAAGTTTATACAGGAAACAATTATAAAGCTGGAAAAGCAGAGTATCCGCAGATCCGTACTTTCTCAATGGGTGTAAAAGTTTCCTTCTAATCAATTAAAGACACAAATAATATGAAAAAGATAATATTTGCTTTACTGGCATCAGGAGCTTTGTTCTTCTCCGGTTGTGAAAATGACTTTGATGCAAAAATCTATGGTTCTCTGTCAACTACTAACTATCCTTCATCCAAAGCCGACTATGAAAATTATATGATGGATTGTTATATCCCATTCTGTATTAACTGGGGATATACTTTCTCTTCCTGGCAGGAAGGATTTTATGTGGCAGAAGGAGGTACTATCCGTATGTTCGATTCTACTTCTGATTTATGTGCTCCCTGGACAATCTCAACATGGGGTGGTGATTTTCAGCGTATGACGCAAGGAAAGTTTGACGATCTTAAATATGCAGGTCGTGCTACAGGTGGTACTCCTTCTCATTTCGAAAAAGTACGTGATGTAACCCGTATGACAAAAGTGATTGCAACACTTCAAAATGCCCCATCCAGTGTTTTAAGTGATGAAAAGAAAAAAGAATTTATTGGTGAGGCTCGTTTATGCCGGGGTATGGTTATGTATTACCTGCTTCATTTTTATGGACCAGTACCGGTGATATTGGATGATAATTATATAGGCGATGCGGACGCAGAGGCCAACTTAATTCGTCCTTCATTGGATGATATGACTAAGTATATCACTGATGATCTTGAATATGCAGCAGAGAATTGCTCCGAAACACAGTCGGAAAAAGGACGCTATACTGCAGATTATGCTCGTTTTTGTCTGATGCGTCATTATCTGAATGAAGGTGCTCACATGGCTGGTTATTACCAAAAGGCTTATGATATGTTCAGTAAGTTCACTGGTAGTTATTCGTTATATAAAAGTGGAACCAACCCTTATGCCGATCAGTTTAAAATTGGAAACAAGTTTAATAGTGAGGTCATCATGGCTGTTTCTTGTAATAGCAATGCTACAGGTAATGGAAATGAAGGAAACTTCAATCCTCTTTCCTGGTATGTTGTTCCGGGAAATGCAACTAAATACGATGGCAATGGCAAAGCTACTCCATTTGTTTATCAAGGAGGAGGCTGGGGACAGTGCTTCAATATTGATCCACAATTTTATGCCACATTTGAATCAGGAGACTTAAGATCACAAACAATCCTGACTTCTTATTACAGTAACAATTATGGTCTGGTAAAATCTTCCGATGTTGGTGATAAATGGAATGGCTATATTATCAATAAATATCCTATTGAAACAGCAACTTCATTCCAGGGAACAGATTTCCCTTTGGCTCGTTGGGCAGATGTTCTTTTAATGTATGCCGAAGCTGATGTTCGTTTGAAAAACGCAGTTTCTTCTTCAGCAATCAGTTGTGTAAATCAGGTTCGTAATCGTGCTGGATTATCAAATCTTACTACCGACAAAACATCGTCACCAAGTGCATTCCTTGATGCTCTGCTTACAGAACGTGGTCATGAACTTATGTATGAAGGTGGACGAAAAGTAGATTTGATTCGTTTCAACAAGTATAATACAATAATGACAGCTTATGGACGTACGCCGTCTAGTCAGTATTTCCCGTTACCGAACTATGCTGTTGAACAGGCAGAAAAATCAGGATTTACTTTAACTCAGTATTTTACTCGTACTGATTATGATGGATCTGCTAAATAAATAGACTTGAAATTTGATTAATAAGGTAGTTATCTCAAATAGCTGAGATAGCTACCTTTATTAACTATTATATGAAAATTCAATATTAAAATAATTATGAAAAGGCTCCTTACTATATTGTTTGTTCTCTTTTTAATAAGCATTCAATCGGAAACAGTTACAGCCCAAAATCTATTCGATAAAGGATGGAAATTCTTTCGCTGTGATTCACTTACTTCATCTGTAAAAGAACAGTTTTTTTCAAATACGTTTGATGATACTGCATGGGAATCAGTAACTATTCCTCATACTCCCCGTATTGAACCGTTAGTTGTGAACAATCAGTGGCAGGGAGATTGTCTGTATCGTAAAACATTTAAATTGCCTGAAAGCAATCGGGGGAAAATTCTGTTTATAAAGTTTGATGCTGCAATGAATGCCGCAGAAGTATGGATAAACGGAGAGAAAGTAGGAAGTCATTTGGGGGGATATCTGCCATTTAGTATAGATATAACCTCAAAAGTTCGTTTTGGTGCATTAAACACAATTGCTGTAAAGCTCGACAACAGAGACAATGCTGTAACTGGCCCGAAACCATTAAAACTTCTCGATTTTAATACTTATGGAGGTATCTACAGGAATGTTAGTTTGAACGTAAAATCTCCAGTCTATATTACTGATGCAAATTATGAAAATGAAACAGCCGGAGGAGGAGTTTTCTTTCACGCATCAGATATTTCATCTGCTAACGCCACAATACACACAAAAACACATGTCAGAAACCAATCCGGGAAAAATGTAAAAGTAAAGGTTTACTATTCACTATATAACAATAAAAATATTAAAGTTGCCACTTTTCAATCTGCACAGAAAACCCTTCTGTCAGGAAAAGGAGATTATTATGAATCCGACGCTAAAATAATGTCACCAGCACTTTGGTCGCCCGATTCTCCATCGCTATATACTCTGCATGTAACCGTTTTGGCTGATAATAAGAAAGTAGACGAAGAACAAATAAAAGTTGGAATACGGGATATTAAGATAACTAACGAAGGTTGCTGGATTAATGGTAAGAAAACATTTCTTCGAGGAGTCAATCGCCATCAGGAATATCCCTATATAGGATATGCACTTTCTGATAATGCTCAGTACAGAGATGCTTATATCATTAAGCAAAGTGGTTTCGACTATGTTCGTTGTTCACATTACCCACCTTCACCAGCTTTTCTGAAGGCTTGCGACGAACTGGGAATAATGGTTCTTGATGCAGTTCTTGGATGGCAGTATTTTGGTGATGAGGCTTTTGCACAACATGTGCTGAATTCTTCACGCCAATTAATTCGAAGAGATCGTAACCATCCTTGCGTTCTGGCATGGGAACTATCCATCAATGAATCTCCAATGCCTGAAACTTTTATGAAGCAGGCACACCAGATTGTCTGTGAAGAATATCCCTATGGAAAACCTTATTCCGCAGGATGGATAAATAAAATATATGATATTTATATTCAAGCTCGGCAACATCGTCATGGTGAGGATAAAACAAGACCTCTTATTGTATCTGAATACGGAGATTGGGAGTACTATGCACAAAATGCCGGATTTAATCAGGATAGCTGGGCTGATTTAAAGAGTGAAGAAAGAAATAGTCGCCAGCCTCGTGATGCTGGAGAAATAAGATTATTACAACAAGCAAGAAATGTGCAGGAAGCACATAACGACAATCTTTCCACACATGCCTTTGCCGATGGTTACTGGGCTATGTTTGATTATAACAGAGGATATAGTAATGACTTGGAATATTCTGGTGCAATGGATATTTTCAGACTTCCTAAGTATGCATCATACTTTTTCCAAAGTCAGCGTTCAGCGCAGGGAGAGGGGTGTTTCTCAAAACCAATGATTTTTATAGCTTCAGAATGGACGCCGGGCGTATCAAAAAACGTGAGAGTATTTAGTAATTGCGATGAAGTGGAGTTATATGTAGATGGTAAATTGCTTGAAAAACGCAAACCGGATACAGATTTATTGTCTTCAAACCTGAAGCATCCACCATTTACCTTTAACGTAAGTTGTTTAAAAGCTGGCAAATTGGAAGCTGTTGGTTATATTAAAAATAAAAGATCTGTCAGCCAGATTGTACAAACAGCAGGGAATGCAGATCATTTAGCTCTTTCATGCAATATTGCAGGACGTAAGGCACAGGCTGGTTGCAATGACGTGATATTTATTTATGCCAGTTTACAAGATAAGCAAGGTGTCACAGTTACTAATACAAAAATACCGGTTAGTTTTGTAGTGGAAGGCGATGCTCAAATCATTGGAAATAACCAACCTGTAACAGAAGCTGGTATTGCACCTATTCTGCTTCGTATAGGTAATAAGAAGGAAAGTATAAAGATAAAAGCATATTCTGATAAGTTGCAGTCTGCAGAATTACTGATAAAACCAGAATAATCTATTTTAATTAAGTGCTATGAAAATAAAGAATATGTTTCAGAAGAATGACTTTAATATACAGCTAATGGGTGTTTGGTTTGAATAACAGGTAGATAGATTGTCCGTCGAACAGATTTTAAGTGTACATTTTATCTGTTCGACGGTTTTTTATATCTTAGTCAGAACAACTTCATTTCTTTTCGGCAACTAAAAGAAATACAGGATATTCACGCAATACATCAGCTCTTCCTTTTTTCATCACAAAGCATTCCTCTGAAGTGATATTTGTAAATCCGGTTTTTTCCAGATTTTCTTTGAGTAGTTTCACATCAAAACCATTGTGACCGGTAAATCCTTCGCCATGAAAAGAACCATCTTCAGAATATAAATCGGCTATAACCAGATAGCCTCCGGAATTAAGTATTTTATAGAATCGGTTGATTATTAATTCTGTATCAACCACGTGGTGCAATGCCATTTGTGTGAATATGCAGTCAAAAGAATCATTGTTCAACTCTTCCTGCTCAAGATTAAAAAGTAACGGTTTCAAGTTTGTGGAATGATACGCATCTATTTTCTCCTGAATAACCTTTATCATTTCTGTAGAGTTATCCATCAGTGTAATTTCTGCAAGAGTATCAGATAACATAAAGCTTAGAATCCCTGTTCCGGCTCCAAATTCCAACGCTTTCATAGTAGGCTTGAATGGTATTTTTGCAATCATTCTTTCCGCTATTGCTTTTGAACGTTCCCAATGAATGGCCTCCTTATCCCATTCACGCGCTCTATTATCAAATTCATTTATTTTCATATTCTGTTTGTTTGTAAGTGATGATTGTTTTTAAAGATTGCAATGTTAAGAAATTATTCATTAAGTGCATCTTCCTTTTTCAGTTTTTACCTGATATAAGCTTTTAATTATTCAATTAAAGCTTATATTTCCTTTATAAATAAATGTCATATTTTTATTTGACGCGCTTAAAAATCGAGATTTTTATGTAAGTTTGCCAATAACTAAAAAAAGGAAAGTGAATGTATCAGATTAAATTAGAAAAGGATGACTTCTTAAGATTTCTGCTTTTTACAGCTTCGAAATCCAAGCGAATGAAAAATAAAAGGATTCGGAGTTGGGTACTGACTACATTTGTCTTTTTAGGTCTTGGACTATTATTTTTTCAAAAAGAAGACAAGTTTCTGGCTTATTACTTTTTCATATCTGGAGCAATTTGCCTTTTCTTTTATCCTCTTTACTACCGGTGGAGGTATAAGATATTTTATGAGAAATTTATTCAGCAAAACTACAAAAATAGGATTGGAGTTATAAGTGAAATTGGATTTGACGATGGATTTATAATCTCAAAAGACAAATCAGGAGAAGAGAAAGTCAGGCTAACCGAGGTTGAATTCATTTATGAAATAAAGGATAACCTGTTTATAAGAATGAAGAATGGTGAAACAATGGCTATTCCTTCCAAGATGACTGATTACACAGAATTCAAGAACGATCTGAGCAAACTAATTAGCAATCTGGGTATTGCGTGGGAGGTGGAGCTGGATTGGAAATGGAAGTAAATTATTAATTACCTGCTCATAAAGAAAACACATCATCTTGTTACATAAACAAAAGCCCCTTGCTCATAAACAAGGTGCCTTTGTTTTATACAAACTTGTTGTTTTACTTCAAATACTCTTCTGTCAACGCCACCCAATAGGCAGCACCGATAGGCAGAATATCTTGATTGAAAACGTATTGCGGATGGTGAACCATAAAAGAATCTCCATTACCAAGCATACAGTAAGTACCTTGTTTCTTTTCGAGCATAAAAGCAAAATCCTCGCTGCCCATATAAGGATGAACAGGATACACCACCTGATCGTTTCCAAATGTTTTCCGAGCTACGTTGGCAGCCCATTGAGTATTTTCGGGAGTGTTTACCAATACGGTTCCGGGTATACCTTCACGNATTTCGTATTTGCAGTTNAAGGCTTCNGCTTGTGCTTTCGTTATAGAACGAATTTTATTCAGAACCATTTCTCGTAGTTTCGGTTCCATATTGCGGATGCTTAATCGCAAGATAGCAGTTTGTGGTACTACATTCCCGGCATCTCCTGCAAGAAAAGCGCCAACAGTTACTACCGAGTTTTGCCAGGGAGATACATTGCGGGATACAATGGTTTGCAGTGCCATTACTAATGACGAACCACACACTATTGGGTCTATACTTAGTTCGGGCATGGATCCGTGACTGCCTTTACCGGTAAGTTCAATTTCCCAGTTGTCTACAGCTGCCATTGTTTCGTTTTCGCGAAAGTGGAATTTTCCAAATGGNAAGCCCGGCATATTGTGCATTCCATANACNGCATCTACAGGAAAGCNTTCAAANANTCCNTCGGCAATCATAGCCGGACTGCCNTCCATCGTTTCTTCNGCAGGTTGAAAGATAAGGCGNACNGTTCCGTTNAANTTCNTTGTTTCNGANAANTATTTAGCNGCTCCAAGCAACATTGTGCTNTGNCCGTCGTGTCCGCAAAGGTGTGATTTACCTTCAACTTTACTTTTATAGGGTAGGGTATTTACTTCCTGAATGGGCAGAGCGTCGAAGTCGGCNCGNAGNCCNATGGAGTTTTTACCAGTGCCAACAGTCATCGANGCNACNATTCCTGTTTTACCNANNCCTTCTTCCACATCATATCCCCACGATTTTAGTTTCCCTGCAAGATATTTAGCTGTTTCAGTTTCTTGAAGAGCCAATTCGGGATATTGATGGAGATGGTCCATCCACTCCTTCATTTCGGAGTGAAGAGCTTTTACGCCTTCAATAATTTTACTGTTCATATTCTTATGTTTTAAGTACGCTTAGNGAAGTCTCTTCGANGNTTAATTNATTGCGAATATATTATTAAAATTGAANTTGNNGAGNNTTAGNCTGTTATTTTATTCAAAGAGCATTAAATNTTTTTTCTANNAATAAAAAGAANNCCTTTCCAACGCCTCTCTCTGTATAAACCTAAAAAGTCCNCAAACCATTCACCAATAATTTNCNAACCATTCCTCAATAAATAAAATCCTACGGTGAATGGATTTNAATTATAAAGGTTATATTTTCACTAAGTTTCCGGCTTCTTTAAATTGGAGAGNTGATTCTTCAATAATAAGATGAAGACTNATTTAAAGAGAGNGTCTAAAAAGTCAAAANACTCCCTTGTAGAATAGGATATTTNATTTCAGTNTCCATTANGAATACNAATAAATNGAGGGTGCCAAATACTTTTTGGACACCATTAAAGAGGTATTATCTCTCATTGTCAAAGATATATAATTCTGAAAAACAGTTTTTAAAAGAATACTTGGTTGATAATTTGAATAATATCTAAACTTTAAAAGCCTGTAAATAATGCTATAACATTGTGTAAATAAATCTTCATAAAAAAAGGCAGAGGAATTATCTCCCTCTGCCNCTTGTTTAGATTTTGTGTTTGTGTTAGTATTTAAAAGCTCCGGCTTTNACGTANACTTTATAATCCTTAATCATTCCCGGACAACCTTTTTCNGCTCGTGGCAGGTATCTGAAACCNGTAACNACTGCATCCTTTCCAAGNTCTATCACAACCTGATGAGGATAAGCTGCATTGTCTACNGCNCTCCAGAATGTAGATTCCTGNAGATCGAATATNTTATCGGCAGTGCGGTTACCACTTCTGGTTTCTTCGCTGTCTGCATAAAGNATTTTCCAGTTTTCACGGGANAGNGGCTGACCNTCGGCTCCCAATACGTGCANNTCTGCAACAGAAGCTATATTGCTGCCATCGAAAGAAGATAATCCTTCCAGACAGAAATAGCGTCCTTGTACTTGCTTGTCGAACTTCACTTCCTGCCAACCGTTACGGAAGGTAAATGTACCTTGCGCTGCTGCTGTTTCGTTCTGAAGTTCTAACTTCTGACCACTCTTACGGTGTGTTTCTGGAGCTTTTTCACGAAGCATATCCAGAATTGGCTTTTTCAAACCTTTCACTATGGCCTGCTGAGGACCTTTCAGGTCGAGAACAATAATCTCGTTCTCACCCTTCTTCAACCAACAACCAGGCATGTAAAGCGTTTGCTGTGGACCGATTTCCCAGATTCTTCCCATGGCATGTCCGTTTACCCAAACCATACCTTTACCCCAGGTCTGCATATCAAGGAAGGTATCTCCCGTTTCTTTCAGATTGAAGGTTGCACGGTAATAGGCAGGCATAGTCTGTTTGCCTTTTGCTGTATATTTCTTATTCTGAACGAATTTATAATCAACCGGGAAGTTGTAGACTGTCCAGTTTTTCAAGTTAACGGCATTGCCATTTAAAAGTAGCTCTACCTTTTCGGTAATACCTTTACGGTCGTGGATAGACTTATCGAAGTTTACACGTCCCATAGCTTCTACTAGTATATCCAGTCTGGCACCGGCCTTCAAGGCAGGAAGCGTTACGCTGTTTTCTCCGTGACGGCGATCCAGACGACCAATCAATTTGCCATTGACAAAGATCTGTGCCCAGTCGTGCATTTCAGTAATCAGCAATGTGGTTCCTGCTTTTACCTGAGGTAAAGTTGTGCGATACAGAATAGATCCCCAGCCCTGGTTGAACTGTTCCATTGGTTTGATATCCATACTCTTCTTTGGAGCAGGAAGGTTTGCGAACAAAGGAGCAGCAGCTTCGAACTTGATTGTCGGAATTTCGATAACCGGATAGGCTGCAGGTACATCAGCAAGCTTTTCTCCCGGAGCTACATATTTGGAAAGAAGCTCACGCAGTTGCCAGAACTTCGGTGTTGTCCAACCGGCTTCACTGATTGGAGCATCGTAATCATAAGAACTACACATGGCAGAGTATGCCGGATTGTTGGCACCTCCCCAATGACCGAAGGTGGTTCCTCCGTGAGTCATGTACAGACTGAAAGAGATGTTTTGGTCGAGCATATCCTTTAGGCCGGCAACCATCGTTGCACCATCGCGGGTTTCGTGCTTGCGTCCCCAATGGTCGAACCAACCAGACCAGAACTCACTGCACATCAGTGGAGATTCCGGACGAAGGCTTTTTAGCTTCTTAAATTCATTTTCAATGTTGGCACCGGTACCGAAGTTTACAGTCCACAACAAATCGTCCAATGCATTATTTGTAAAGTTAGAACTCCAGTCGCACTGGAACAAAGGAACTTCGGTAAAGCCCGATTCACGAACGATATCTCTGATTGCACTTACATAAGGTTTGTCAGTGCCATAAGAACCATATTCGTTTTCTACCTGAACCATAATGATATTACCGCCACGGGTAATCTGCAGATCAGCCAGTTGCTTGCCAATTTCCTTCATAAACTTGCGCACACGTTCCATGTAATAAGTATCAAGTGTACGGAGTTTTACGTCCTTCTTGAGCAACCACCAGGGCAGTCCACCCATTTCCCACTCAGCACATACATATGGACCGGGACGAACAATAACATACATGCCATGTTTCTGTGCCAGACGGCAGAAGCGAGCAATATCTTTGTTGCCTGTAAAATCGAACTCATCGGGATTCTGTTCGTGCAGATTCCAGAACACATACAGACAAAGGGTGTTCATTCCAAGTGATTTACACATTTCAATGCGTTGTTCCCAATAAGCATCAGGAATACGCGGATAGTGAATCTCTGCCGCTTTAATAACAAAAGGCTTGTCGTTCAGCAGGAATGTATTCTTGCCTGCCTTGAATGTTCCAGCCGATTGAGATTGTACATTAGCTGCACAGGATATTAAAAGAATTACGGTGAGTATAAAAGATGTTATTCTATTCATCGCATATATTATTTAAAATCATAAACAACTGTTACAANAGATTTTGGCTGAATAGAGCTGTTATTAGAGCTTAATTCTTTTTCTGATAAATCAGATGAAGCATTAGTTGTGTATTGTTTCACACTAGAT